>OBJA01000525.1_pt1 | contig 32697 bp, 34 predicted proteins | sample 1519751 | NCBI WGS metagenome assembly OBJA01 (sample SAMEA3881238, study PRJEB22517) | soil metagenome | biome: lake sediment; feature: soda lake sediment; material: sediment, water from around vicinity | place: India | collected 2013-12-23 | depth 3 m
GATGTTCTCACACTCAAGAAAATATATGCTTAAAGCATAGTTTGATGTTTCCACATTGATTTCGAAATGTTTCCACATTGGGCAAAAAGTAAAAAAGAAGCATTTACCCCTTAAAAACTGGGTTAAATGCTTCTTGTTTAAATGTATTAATGTCTTTGTTAAGCAGTTTTTAGAGAAAGCAATACGACACTTTCAACGTGAACTGTTTGAGAAAACATATCTAGTGGTTGTACATGTTTTACATCATAATGACTTAAAAGTTGCTTAATATCCCTTACTTGAGTAACTGGTTCACATGAAATATATAGAATCCTATGAGGCTTAAGTTTTATTACTGAATCTAAAAATTTACTTGATGCACCATCACGTGTAGGATCCATAATCAAACAATCAACTTTTTCATGGTAGTTCGACATGAAAGACTCAACATCATCATTAACAAATCTAATGTTATGAACCTGATTCATTTTTTTATTCATGATTGCATCAATATGTGCCTGTTTATTTGTCTCAATAGCTATCACTTGCTTAGCGTATTTAGCTGCAAGTAACGATATTGTTCCTATACCTGAATAAGCATCAATGACGGTCTCATTGTTTTTAATGTTAAGTAACTCTAAGCCTTTTTGATAGAGTTTTATCATTTGCAGAGGGTTAATTTGATAAAATGATTTAGGAGATAGTTTAAAGTTTAAATCGTTAATTTTATCTTCTATAAATCCTAAACCACTTAAAACTTTTTCTTCATCAAGTAGAACTAGGTGTGTCTTTCGATGATGAATATTTTGAATGATTGTTTTTACCATGGGAAATGTATTCATAATATGAGCTACGATTTTTTTGCCATTAGGTAGCAAATGACCATGTGTTACGATGATGAGCATCATGTGTTGGTTACTGTATGATTTTCTTACCATGAGATGCTTAACAATACCCGTGCTTTTATCAATGTCATAGGCAGGAATTTTATATTGGTTTAATACATGTTCAACTTCTTTTAGTAAATGATTAATATCCATATCTTGTATATGACAGTTTAAATATGGAATGACTGTTTTTGTTTGTTCCCTATATAGACCTAATCTTAATTTTTGATTAACAGTTGTTGCTGATAAAACAACTTTATGTCTGTAATTATGAGGTTTTTCACTCTCAATGATAGGCTTAACAGAAATGTTTATCCCCTCATTTTTAAACGCATCACTGACATGAATCTCCTTTAGTTTTAGTTGTTTTTGATATTTAATATGTAGAAAATCACATCCTCCACACTCATAAAAAATCGGGCAAATGACTTTTATCCGATCAGTTGATCTAGAAGTGATATCATCTTCTTTAATGATTTTTTGTTTAAGCGTTGAAATATATGCTGTTTCATTCATTAATATATAGCGATGAATGGTTTTTTGATCCGATAAGTATTCTGTTAAATTGAGTTGCTTAACACATTTTATGTCCATAGATAACCTCTTTTTTTATATTATACCATTTCAGTTGCAAAGTGTAGTTTTGTTACGACATATTTTTGATTTAGCGGATAAATATAATATGTATCCTTTAATGTTGATAAATCGATACAATCTCCTTTACCAAAATAATCATATTCGATATGTAATCCATACATTGACATAACTTCTTTAGTCAGTTTTACTCCAGAGCCCTCCAAGTGAAATCCATTTAAATCATGAACGAGTCTACCTTCACCTAGTCTAATATAACCATCACTATTTGGTAATGAGTCAATCATGACCTTATCTTCAAAATAATACGTTTTTTTCTCAATTTGCTTTCTTACTTCATTTCGCTCAAACTCATACCAATCAGGTATATGAGGAAACTCGGTTTTACCTTCTGTTGCATGGAGCTCTCCATAAACATCCATTTCATAAGTTTTACCACAAGACTTACACCAAATCTTGTTTAAATCAGATGTCATTTCATGTTCTTTTAAACAACTTGGACAAAGATATAAGACATGATGAAGACCTTTTGCTCGATCTTTATAATCAATTTTAATGCGATTTTCTTTTTGCCACTTGTATTCATCATAAATAAATGCTTTTTGAATTCGCTTATTCATTTCATCAATACTTAAACGACTAGACTCTTCTTCTGTAATGATTTGAGTCATATCTGCTCGAAGTGGAACTTTTCTCATGTTTAAATTCCAAACTGGTTGTGTTAAATAATTACCATGCATATTTAAAACCACAACAGGCTTTTTCAACGCCTTGACCATTTTACCTAATGAATCGGGTAATATGGCTGTTGTTCCAATTAATGAATATCTCGCTTCAGGATAAATCGCACATATTTGCTTAATATTTTCTAAACTATATTTGATGTGTCTAAACAATAAAGGGTCATTTGTAAATTTGCGTTTACAGATTGCTCCAACATTGCGAAGCAATTTCTCTCTTTTGATAAAGCCATCAATTGCAACAATATATGTTGCTCGTTTAGGAAAAATAGCTCTTGTTGTCACCTTAAAGTCAATAAATGCATGATGTGTGCAAAGTAAAATATAGGGTCCTTTTAAACCTTTCATGTTCTGCTTATTTATCTTTAAATGCCTTTTCCAAATAGAAGGGAAACTAAGAAGATATGCGATTGGTGTCAAGTAAAATTTCTCTTTTTTCGGTTTTTGTTCCATGTCAAATCGTTTAATATTGTCCATGTGTTCTCCTTCTAGATTATAACAACACGATTTTTACCTTGTCTTTTTGCTTGATACATGGCTTGATCTGCACGATGTATGGTTTGATAAATGTCTTCAACTGGATGATGCATAGTTGCACCAATAGAAACCGTCGTATGAACATTTTGCTTAAGACTTCTAGTACTTGATGCAGCAATTAATATTCTGAGATGATTTGCTAGTTCCTTAAGTTCTTTTTGATTTGAATCTTTAAGCATAATAATAATCTCTTCTCCCCCATAGCGAATAGCATAATCCTCTTGATCCAAGTTATGACTGACTGTACTTGATACGGTTCTAAGGACTTGATCACCAACAATGTGACCATAAACATCGTTGATTTGTTTAAAATCATCAATATCTAAAAAAAGTAGTCCAAGCTTTCCATTTATTAATTGCTCTTTAAAATCAATTCTAAATTGCTCATCAAAATATCTTCGATTAAAAAGTCCTGTAAGTGGATCGATTAGCGCTAACTGCTTATGCAATAAAAGTTCATCTAAAATTAGATTTTTCTTTGACTCATTTGTAAAAACCTCAATTGCTCCTACCACTTCATTTTGTTCCATTAAAGGTACTGAACGTACATGCACTTTAACACGATGACCTTCTTTATGATGGAGATAAACAAAATTGTCTGTTGTAATATTTTTTTGAATAGATTCTAATAAAGGGCATCCATCAAGACATAGTTTTTTTCCTTTATCATCAATATGATTCAACGTGTTATTGAAACAGTGCATATTAACAATATCTGTTGATTTAAACCCCGAAATATGTTCAGCCACAGGGTTAAAGTAGAGGATTTTTCTATTTTTATCTACAATATATACTGCTTCATGAAATACATCAAAGATTCTCTTCATCGCATCCAAATTATTCATATAATCCTCCTATTTTGTCGTAAAGCCTTGTCTTACTTGTGCTCCCCATGAGCCACTATCTTTAAGCGCTGAAAACGTTGATATGACACGATGTAAACTCATCATTTGACGATATCCAAAGTTTTCAATGATTGCGACTAATGCTAATATGAAAGTCTCTTTTGTTGAGTAATATGTTCTTTGTTTCTCTGCAACAAAAAGCGAAAAAAGCGAAATAGCCATACCGTAACCGATAGTTGCTGCTAATAATACCAAAACAATTGGAAGATTCAATATACCCATTATCAACCCGATAAAGAGTGCCATATAACCAATAAACTCAATAAATGGTCCCATCATTTCAAAAATGAAGAAATAAGGAAATGCTATCAATCCTGGTTGTTTGTAGAATGGATTAAAGAGCATTCTGCGGTGATAAGATAAAATGTCAAGAAGTCCTCTTTGCCATCTATTTCGTTGTTTTAACAAAGCAACAAGTTGGTTTGGTAATTCAGTGTAACAATTCGCATGATGTACATATTCTACTCTATATTTTCGTTTTTGTCTAAGTGCTTGATAGGTTAATCGAACAACAAGCTCCATATCTTCACCAACAGTGTCTTTTTTCAATGCGCCACTAATCGTTAAATATCCACCTGTTTCTAGTAATGTTTTTCGATTAAATAACCCGAATGCGCCTGATATAATAAGTAGACTTTTAAGTCTTGACCATCCGATACGACCTGTCGTAAATGCGCGCAAATATTCTAATGTTTGAAATCGCACGAGTGGATTTTTTCCTAATCTATTATGTTCTACTTTTCCCTTATCAACGATACAATCATTGACAGGAACGATGTTGCCTCCAAGAGCGATATGCTCAGTTGGGTTATCAAGTGTTATACTCATTAATTTCAGTAATGCCTCTTCTTCTAGTAATGAATCAGCATCAATACCACATACATATGTTCCTTTAGCAACATTAATTCCCATGTTTAGTGCATCAGCTTTACCACCATTTTGTTTATCAATTACTATTAGATTTGGAATTTTTCGATTAATATAAACACCTCTCAAATCTTTTGTTGGTAAACTCATCTTAAAGAAAGGATGTTTCCTTTCTAACATGAAGTGATCGATAAGAACATCGATTGTCTTATCTTTAGAACCATCATTAACAACGACAACTTCATATGAGGGATATTTAAGGTTTAATAATGAAGTTGTACTTTCAATAATACTTTTTTCTTCATTGTATGCAGGCGCGATAATCGATATACTAGGTAATAGATCTCTTTCGTAAAGTAGAGTCTTTTTTTTCATGTTCCAATGATCAATTTGATCTTTTGAACCTTTGATTGATAAGAATAACAACAAAGCATATATCGAGTTTACGGTCATAAAATAAATAACAAGATATTGATTAAATGATACAATCATATATTTAAAAACATTGACATTGCTATAAAAAATAGTTCTAAAATTGGTAACGAAGAAAACAAGTGGTAAAACCAATATAGAAAAGATAATCCATGAGATAATCCAAACTAGTTTTCGACCTTCAAAAGGTGCTTTTTCTTTAGCAAAAAAAGGCTTTGTCTTCTTCATTAAACCTAATTTATCTAATATTCTTTCGTCTAAATAAATGGTGAACTGATTAAGCAAATAATTATCTGATGCAATATGCTTTTTTATCAAATCGATGATTAGTTCTTCAACGATTTGATCTTTATTATGATTTGCAAAATCTATAAAGTCTTCAACGACATGTCTTTTGAGTAGGTCATCAATAATATTGAGTAAATATCGATATGCAGGATCTTTAATTTTTACCATTAAGTAATCCATGCGATGAGATAAAACTGTTGAGATGACTTGTTTTTGATAATCATTTTTACTTTTAGTATAATACTCAAGCACATATAAGAAAAATGTGTTTGAATCATAAACAATTCTTGATAATGCTTGTGTTTTTTCTTGATCGAGTTCACTTCCATCAATTGAACTTAATAAATGATCAACCATTTTTTGCTGTGGGATATGTCCTGCAGCCCTAATAGCAATTTTTTTGATTTCGAGATCATCATGAAGACAATACTCTGGTTTTACGATTTCTTCAGGATGCATGCTTGCCAATGCTTCAAAAGCCATTCTTTTTATTCTGATGTCTAGCAAATCATCTTGAAAAATACGTTTTGCATAATCTCTAAATTTTGAATCTGATGTATATTTAGCTAAATGAAGCAAAAATTCAACAATGTGAAGATCTTGACGATTAAAATATGTGTCGACACAATGTTTTATCGCTTTAAAGTGGTTTTTTGAAATCGCATATACCCATCGTTTTAATTCTTGTGATGGACTTTCTAAGTGGTTGACTAAAATGTTGAAATTGAAATCATCTTGATCAAATTGATCGATGAGTGTCTCGATTAACATAAAAATACACGATTCATTTGTTTCAACTCTTAATCTTTTTTTAAAATGTGTAAGTGATTCATCGTCGCGAACGATCGATAAATAAAAAATTGATTTTTTACGTTTCATAACTGAAAAACTATGTAAATTTTTAAATTGTTTCTTCATGAATCGCATTTTTCTAAAATCATCGATAATGTGCAATCTAATATCGGGATCAACTTTTACTTGTCCTTCAATTTCAATAAATGCATCGATAAAAAAACGATTTGAAAATGGCATTGAGATGTCTTCTAAGTCAAAATACTTAGCAAACAAATAATCTCTTGCAAGTCCTTGTTTCTTATCCTTTTTTAAGTTGATATATCTTTGTATAAAAATGGAAATAAATAAAAGAAATATAACAAGCAAAAACACAAAAACAATTAACCAGGCTGTATCAAGTGTCATACTTTCATCCATCTTTCTCTAAATCGTTTAATATGTCCAATGAGTTCTTCAGGGATAATTGGTTTTTCAATAATCATATCTACATCAAGTGCATTACCTCTTTTAATATTTTCTAATGTCTTGTTATGAGAAACCATAATAAAAGGTATATGTTGATAACTTGTATTTTCGTTTAACATTTGCTTAAGTTGAAATCCATCAATCTTCGATAGATTAATTTCAGATATGATAATGTCAATTTTATACATGTCTAAGCATTTTAGAGCTTGCTCAACGTTTGATGCTAATACAACTTCATAGTGAATACGTTTGAAAATACGATAAATCATGTTTCGATTCGTTTCATCTTCATCAACTAGTAATATTTTACCTTCAGACAAAATAGATTTTTCATTTTGTTCTTCTTTTATATCTTTAAAATCACTGTTCTTTAATAAAAACATACGTTTTTCAAGTAAATCAAAAAGCTGATTAACTTGAAGTTCTATAGCTATATCTTTTTCAATTTCAGACTCAAGAACAAATGAAATGGTTACAGAAACTTTCTCGATGAACAGTTGTGAATCATTAACGATGTTTTTGATAACTTGGATTAATCTTTTTGATTCTTTTTCGTTTATTTGATGACTAAAAAGAAATAATCCTGGACCATATTGCTTAAAGAGTTGTTGATCAAGCTTAAGTATGTCATTAATCAAATAAGACAAATTACGAATGGATTCGTTACCTGTTTCTTTCCCATAACGCTTATTAATTGATACGAGTTGGTCTAATTGAATAAGTAATAGACCAAAAGAATCTTCTCTCTTCGTCTCAAGTTTTGCTTTCATTAGTTCACTTAGTACGCTTTGATAATATAAATTTGTAAATGGGCATCGAAGTGCACTTTCTTTTATTTCATTCATATGAATGGTTAGTTTTTGAAAATTAGATTCAAGCTCGTTTTTTCTTTTTTCAAGCTCTTCTTTTTCCTTATTCATTTGAACAACCAGTGAACGGTAAATCGTTGGTAGTTCATATTGATATGTTTCTACAAATTTATTGACTATGGGCTCAATAATTGAAAGCCAAAGAAGTCCTTTTTTAGCATAAATATGCTCAAAGATGCCATGGTATAATTTATAACCTTCAAGTGTTGATTTCTTAAGCATTAAAGAGTCATGCTCCAAATGATATGGTGAACCTAAAAATATATTGACAATATCATGTTTTGAATAATATTTTGATAAATGAACCAAAACTTGTTGAATAAGTTCATAAATTCTTACATCATCAATGGTTTTATATTTAGCTGAGTATTGATTTGAGTTGTAAAAATCATGTTTGTATAAATAATCGATAACACTATCTTTGAAATCATACTTAAGTAAATGTCCAAAAATTGGGCATATTTGCTTATGCTTAGTAGATTTTATCAGATCAAGCAATGGCTTTAAATAATTGCTCATTGGCATATTTTCAAGATGAAATTGAAATGCTTGTTTTTTAATGATATCCATTTTACTTAATGAATCTTCAAAATAACTTGAGCATAACATGGATGAGAAAAAGGTGAGTCCAACCGATGAATATGTCATAAACATATGGGGATATGGTAAAAAAATCATTGGATGAAAGAGTAAAAAATCTTTTTCTCCAATGTTTAACCGATATTCGATGTCTTCAATAAATTCCAATTTGCAATTTATTCCTGATTGTTTAATTTCTTTCCCATAAAAAGCATTTGTAATAACAACGCCACTAAAACCATCTTCAATAAACTGAATAAGTGCATGAAGAGTTGATAAAGTAAAGTGTTGTATCACTAAGTATTTAATGTCTTGAATCGATGCATATTTTTCAATGGATGTCTTAAATAAGTCATAAACATGAAGTGGTGTAATATCAATGCATACAAAATAATGACTGACTGGAATGAGATAGCTATTATAAGCCCATTTTTTATCAACCATAAAGGGTCCTAGATGATTTATATTTTGATCTATTTGTTCATTTTTTCGATTTTCTGTCATAAAAAAACCCCTATCTGTATACTTTCATTATATCATGTAGAGGTTTGTTTAAATCATATATTAAGTTTTAATCGTTAATTTTTTAGCAGTTTTATCGATAATATCAATTGCCTTATCGAGTTGTTCTTTCGTGTGTAGTGCAGATACCATACAACGAATTCTTCCCATACCTTTGGGTACAGTTGGGAAAACAATTCCTGAAACGTATACTCCATTATTTAAAAGGGTTTTTGAAAATTCCATGGTTAAGGACTCATCACCAATCATAATAGGGGTTATTGGTGTTTCACTCTTACCAATATCAAAACCTTTTTCAATAAGTTTTTGTTTGAAATATCTTGCATTATCCCATAATCTATCAGTATATTCCGTTGATTCTTCTAGCATCTTAAAAGCTTCAATAATTGATGCTGCTGCAGATGGCATCATTGCTGTTGAAAAAAGGAGTGGTCTGCCACGATGCAGCAGCCATTCTTTCATACCCTCAGACCCACATACATATCCTCCCCCATGCAAATTAAAATGATCAACTGTTCCTCGTCCTGAATGTCCAAGAACGCCTGAACCATGCGCATCATCGACATATGTTAATGCTTTGTATTTTTTAGCTAATTTCACGATTTCTGGCAATTTAGCTAAATCACCATCCATAGAAAAGACACCATCAGTAATAATTAAAACATTTTGATATTGGTTTCTTCTTTCCTTTAAAATGGCTTCTAAATTTTGCATGTCATTATGCTTATATACTGCACGTGATGCTTTAGAAAGACGAACACCGTCGATAATAGATGCGTGGTTAAGTTCATCACTGATGATTAAATCATGCTCATCAGTGATGGCTTGAATAACACCTGCATTGCATGCAAAGCCTGACTGAAAAACAACAGCAGCTGCTTCTTTTTTGAATTTAGCAATAACTTGATCGAGTTCTTCATGAATCGTCATATTCCCAACAATTGTACGAACAGCACCTGCTCCAACACCATATTTTTGAATCGCTTCAATTGCGGCATTTTTGATTCTTGGATGATTTGAAAAACCTAAATAATTATTTGATGAAAGGTTAATTACTATCTTTCCATTTAGCTTAATTACTGCTTCACAAGGTCCATCATTAACCGGTAGTTTGCGATATACTCCTTGTTTCTTTAATTCTGCAACTTTAAAATCGAGATAAGACATAAAAACCTCCTTTTGATTATGGAATGAGTACTACTTTACCACTGTCTCCTGATTGCATGACTTTGATTCCTTCTTCAAAATCATCAAGTGTAAATTCATGTGTAACAATTTTTTCTAAATCAAGTTTTCCACTTTTTACAAGTTCTGTCACTTGATCCCATGTTTTAAACATTAAACGACCAACAACACCATATATAGAAATCCCTTTAAATACAACATCATGAGAAAAATCAAGTTCTATATTTTGAGGAACAATACCTAAAAAGGACATTTTTCCACCAGGTTTTACATAAACAAACGATTGTTCTATGGCAGTTTTATTACCTGAAAATTCTGTTACAACATCAACACCAATGCCTTCTGTCTCTTCTAAAACACGTGCGATAACATCTTCTTTTTTCGGATTGATAACGACATGCGCACCTAATTCTTTAGCTAAATTTAACCGATACTCATTAACTTCTATAGCAATAATCTTTTTAGCTCCAACTGCCTTTGCAATGTTGACTCCAAAAAGTCCAATGGGTCCACAACCAACAACTGCAACTACTTTATCTTTGATATCAAAATGCAACATGGTATGTACTGCGTTACCTAGAGGTTCTTGTATGGATAAGTATTTAGGATCAACACCTGAACGATTGACAATCAAATTTTGACCAGGCATTTTTGCATAATCAGCAAAACACCCATCAGTATCTACACCAATGATTTTTGTGTTTTTACAAATATGATATTCGCCTCTTTTACAAAATTCACATTCATTACAAACAATATGTGTCTCTGCTGAAACGATATCTCCTACTTTTATATGTTTAACATCACGACCAACTTCAAGAACTTTTCCACAAAATTCATGACCAACTGTCAGTGGTGGTTTAATACGTCCTTGACTCCAACGATCCCAATTATAGATATGTACATCTGTTCCACAAATTGAAGTAGCAAGTACTTTAATAAAGACTTCATGAGGCTCTATTCGGCTTGGAACTTCCTTTTTAGTCATTTTAAAACCAGGAGCTTTGCTCTCCTTGATGATTGCTCTCATTTCCATGATTTAAACGTTCTCCTTATATGAAATTCATCGTTTCGACAATTTCATTATACGCTATATACATCAAATTTTGTAGCCTATTTTTAGATTCTTTTATCTTTTTTGTAAACGCTTACTTATTTTTAGCAATTAAAAAGTATTTTTGTAGTGCCATAATTGTTTTTCCATCTTTTATTTCACCGTTTTCAAGCATCTTTTGAGCCTCTTTGATATCGACAAGCATTGTTTCAACACATTCATCAACATCCTGTGATTTTGGATGACTCAATGGTTTACAATCATATGCGATGTATAAATCAATCATTTCATCACTATACCCTAAACATGTATAAAATGTATAGAGTAGTTCAATGTGATTGGAAGCATAACCCGTTTCTTCTTCGAGTTCTCTTACTGCACAGTCCTTTGAATCCTCATTGATATCATCTTTTTTTCCTGCTGGTATTTCGATACTTAACTCTTTAATGGGATATCTAAATTGTTTAGTTAAAATAATATATCCATCAATTGAGATGGGTAAAATAGCAGCAGCACCTGGGTGTTTAATATATACTCTTTTGGTTTCTAATCCGTTTTCTAAAAAAATATTATCTTCATATAAAGTCATAAATGAGCACTCAAAAATTTTACTTGAACTCTTCGTTTTTTCTTTCATTAATATACCTATGGAATGAGTTTAAATCTTAAAACAACAGGATTATGATCTGAGTAAGCAAAATCATGATTGATTGTATATGCTTTTGCGTCATTTAGTATGTCATTATATGGTAATATTTCAATGTTGTTTGAAACGATAAATCCGTCGATAATATAATACTGAGTAAGTTCACTTTCAGGATCATAAGGTTGATTTAAGAGTCTACAAGTGGGATGATTCAAGTCAATAGCAAACTGATAACCCTCAGGTAAGTAATCATCTTCTATTGGAAACGCCTGATATAGACCATCTATCTCATCATAAATACCTACTGCTTCAGGGAACGTTTGATTGAAATCTCCGCCAATAATTACATAGTTATCAAGTTCATGCTGTTCAATCATAAATTCCCTTAAGAAAGCCATTTCCGATGATCTAAGTGAACCATCACCATCATATGCTGACATATGTAGGTTTACAATCATCATTTTTTTATTAGTGCCTTCAATTTCCAGTTCTGAAACCATCATTGCTCGCTTCAAATTTGCAACTCTAAGCGGCCAATCAAATGCACCAGGAAATTGATATCTAGTACTTTTTGTAACATGATAACTCATGTAACTTGTAATCCCTGATTCAACATATCCAATATAATCAGTAAATGAGATAGGAAATGGTACAAATAATGCTTTAAAATTATACGCAAATTGTTGACTATACATTTCTCCTAAATGACTATGAATCATGTGTGTTTGATCCATGCGGTAGCTCCTTCTCGCATCCAAATCAACCTCTTGTAAAAGATAAAAATCAGATGGGTAATCACCAAGTAAATCTTTGATGCCTGATAAATAATCTTCTACAACATTTTTAGATTTAGGACGACCACTTTTTCCTCCATCTAAAACGAAATCTTCTTCTTTACCTAAGCCACCGTAACCGATGTTAAATGTCATAATCGACATTTCGTTATCCATAGTTACTATTTGTGTTTGATTTTCCTTAACAGTAATATCTTCTTCTTTAGCAGGTCGATATTCATAAATTGTTAATACACCAACAAAAATACCCGCTATAACCACAAATGAAAGAATCATAAGTATAAGTATTTTAATGATTTTAATCATAAGAACCTCTCTTGTCATCTATTGTAATTTGTCTATATTATACAACAAAAAAGAAAATGACTCTCTTATAGAAAGTCGTTTAAAAATGCAGGGTTTGATATTTGTGAATTTCGTCTTTAATTAGATTCCCACCATGGATATCATAACAAACAACGACTGGAAACCTAACAACTTCTAATCGGTGAATAGCTTCGGTACCTAAATCGTGATATGCGATAACTTCACTTTTTATAACTTTACGAGATAGAAGAGCTCCAGCTCCTCCAACTGCTTGAAGATAAACACTTTTTGTTTCAATCATGTCAGCAATAAACTCATCACTTCTATCACCTTTGCCTATCATTACCTTCAATCCTTCTTTCATGAGGATTTTCGCATAAAAATCCATACGATAAGCAGATGTAGGCCCACTTGAACCAATCGGTCGATTAGGTTTTGCAGGTGTAGGTCCAACATAATAGATGATCTGACCATTGAAATCAAAAGGCAAAGTTTTTTCTTCTTTTATATCTTCAATCATTCGCTTGTGCGCAGCATCTCTTCCGGTATAAATAATACCAGAAATTTCAACAAGATCTCCAGCTCTTAACTTTTCAATATCTTTATCTAAAATAGGTGTTTCCAAATGATATTTCATATAAACCTCTTAAATGACAACTTCTTTATGTCTTGATGCATGACATTGAAGATTGATTGCTATAGGAAGTGATGCGATATGACAAGGATATGATTTAATACGTACTGATAATGCTGTAGTGCTTCCACCAAAGCCCATTGGTCCAACTCCTAATTGATTGATATCATCGAGTAATTCTTTTTCTAGTTTGGCTAATATTGGATCAGGATTAATTTCATCTAAATCCATAAATACAGCTTCTTTGGCGAGTAAAGCAGCTTTCTCTAAGTTTCCTCCAAGACCAATACCAACAATTAATGGTGGGCAAGGTTTTCCTCCTGCTTCAAATATGGTATGAAGAACTAATTTTTTTATACCTTCAATACCATCTGACGGAACAAGCATTTTTACAAGGCTCATATTTTCTGATCCTGCACCTTTTGGTGCAAGTAATATTTTAACTTGATGCCCATGAACAAATTTCACATGGATGACAGCAGGCGTATTATCTTGCGTATTTATGCGATCAAGCGGATGTCTTACAACTGATTTCCTCAAATACCCTTCATGATATGCTTGTCTAACACCTTCATTAATAGCATCATATAAATCACCACCAGTAAAATGAACGTCATAACCAATTTCCAAAAACAAAACGACAACACCAGTATCTTGACACATGGGTTCATGGTTATCTTGAGCAATTTCATCGTTTTCTATGATTTGTTCTAAAACATTTTTTCCAATCTCTGATTTTTCTTTTTTCAAAGCTTGTCTTAAACGTTCAAGAAATGAGTTTCCGATATTATAATTAGCATCCATAGCGAGGTTTTTAACTGCTTCTGTGACAGTCTTTACATCCAAATTTCTCATAATTATCACCTATTGTCATTATAACATCAAAAAGTATAAATGAAAACCAATATAGAGGTTGTAATTTCATGTTTTTTGTAATAAAATACACTTGTATGTAAGCGTTTTACTTTTTTTATGTAAAATGACTATTTTAACATCTTGTTGGAGGATCTATGAAGTCAATCGTAATTGGAGTTATCGGAGCTGATGTTCATGCTGTTGGAAATCGTATCATTGAGTTTACATTAACACGTGAAGGCTATAATGTTGTTAACGTTGGTGTATTGTCTACTCAAGAAGATTTTATCAATGCAGCTATTGAAACGTCTGCTCGTTTAATTTTGGTTTCATCTCTTTACGGCCATGGTGAGCTTGATTGCAGAGGTATGAGAGAAAAATGTGATGAAGCTGGTTTAAAAGACGTATTGTTATATGTTGGTGGAAATATCGTTGTTGGTAAACAAGATTTTAAAGAAGTCGAAAAACGTTTTAAAGATATGGGTTTCAATCGAGTTTATCCACCCGGAGTTACTATTGATGATGTTTTAGAAACAATTAAAGAAGATTTGGGAGATTAACATGAGTTATTATTTGTTAGTTGATTTTGGTTCAACGTATACAAAACTAACTGCAGTTGATCTAGATAAAGAAGATATTATTGCAACATCGAAAGCAATCACTACTGTTGAAACAAATATTGCTGATGGCTATGAATTAGCGCTTAAAAGCCTTTTTAGACAAACAACTAAACCAATCACTTTTGATAAAATCATCGCTTGCTCCTCAGCTGCTGGTGGTTTAAAAATGGCTGCGATTGGTCTTGTTGAAGAACTTACAACAGAAGCTGCTAAAAGAGTGTGTTTAGGCGCTGGAGCAAAAGTTGAACTGGTTTTATCACATCACATCAATAAAAGCGAAGTTCAAAGTATTATTGATAAAAAAATTGATATTATTTTGCTTGCTGGTGGTGCTAATGGTGGAAATCAAGAATGTGTTATATTTAATGCTGAGCAATTAGCAAAATCAAAGATCAATGTTCCTATTATCTATGCAGGTAATAAAGATGCAATTGATCATATAACTGACATTTTTACTAACTCAAATAAAAATTTTCATATATGCGAAAATGTTATGCCAAAGTTAAATATCTTAAATATCGAAAGTGCTAAGCAAAAAATCAAAGATATTTTCGTTAAAAATATTATTGAAGCTAAAGGGATTAAGAAAATTGAACAAGAAATTGATCAAGTGATTTTACCTACACCACATGCAGTCTTAATGGCTGCAGAGTTATTATCCAAAGGCTTTGAAAATGAAAAAGGTCTTGGAGATTTAATGATGATAGACATTGGTGGTGCTACAACAGATGTCTATTCACTTTCAGATGGACAGCCTAAAACCATGAACGCAGTGCTAACTGGACTTGAAGAACCTTATGCAAAACGTACAGTTGAAGGAGACTTGGGAATGCGTTACTCTGCATTAGGTATCATTCAATCAATGAAAACAAGTGAACTATCATCACTACAACGAGATGAACATATCGATTTAGTTCAAGAAGCCATCAAACGAAACCATCACGTTGATTTTATTCCACAAAGTGATCTAGATTATATAATAGAAGATATTTTTGCATCAAAATGTGTTGATTATGCCATATCAAGGCATGTTGGAACACTAAAATCAGTTTATACACCGATGGGAATGATATACCATCAAGTAGGGAAAGATTTGACACAAACGAATTATATGATTGGTACTGGTGGAGTCATCATTAATAGTAAAAATCCATCATCCATATTAAATAGCGGATTACACCATCATGAGAACATGGTTGAACTAAGACCAAAGAAACCACAACTTATGCTTGATAAAGACTATATTCTATCCGCAATGGGTTTATTATCAATAAATCATCCAGAAATAGCACTACGCATCATGAAGAAACGCATGATTCTAATCTAGGAGAAAACTATGCAACTTGAGAACAAAAAATGGCCACTTGAAAAATTTCTTGAAATGAGAAAAGAAGTCTTAAAGACTTGGCCTACAGGCAATGATCCATTACTTGACTTAGATGTCGCTGTAAAAACATTAAAGAATGTTCCTGCTCACAAAAATTTCGCACTTAAACTAATCGATGCGAAAAATCAAAACCGAACCATGCTTCAACCACGTGCAGGTGTTGCATTATTAAAAGAACATATTGAACTCATGCAGCATTTAGAAGCAGCTGGTGCTGACTTTCTACCTTCTACGATTGATTCATATACAAGACAAAACAGATATCAAGAAGCTGAAGAAGGTATTAAGGTTAGTGAACAACAAAACCGTTCATTACTCAATGGTTTTCCTGCTGTGAATCATGGTGTGAAAGCATGTATGGAGGTTTTAGATAACGTTAACGTTCCACTTCAAGCACGCCATGGAACACCAGATGGTCGATTACTTGCTGAAATTACACATGCAGCGGGATGGACATCTAATGAAGGTGGAGGTATTTCTTATAATCTTCCCTATGCGAAAAATATCTCACTTGCCGACTCAATTTATTATTGGCAATATTGTGATCGCCTTGTAGGTTATTATGAAGATCATGGTATATCGATAAATCGTGAACCCTTTGGCCCTTTAACTGGAACGCTTGTTCCCCCTTCAATTGCAATAACTATTGGTATTATTGAAGCACTTCTTGCAGCTGAACAAGGTGTAAGAAATATCACAGTAGGTTATGGTCAATGTGGTAATATGATTCAAGATGTAGCTGCGATTCATATGTTAGATGAACTAACGAATGAATACTTAAAAAAATATGGTTATCACGATGTTTTTGTAACAACTGTTTTCCATCAATGGATGGGAGGATTTCCAAAAGATGAATCCATGGCAACTGGATTAATCTCTATGGCATCAATGGTTGCACAGCTTGCTGGAGCAACCAAAATGATAACAAAAACACCTTATGAATCCATTGGTGTACCAACAAAAGAGATAAACGCAATTGGAATTCGCGCTTCAAAAATGGTTACACAATTATTAAAAGAACAACGTGTTCCTAAATCAGATAAACTTAACGAAGAAAAACTGATGATTCGTAAAGAGGTCAGTTGTTTACTTGAAAAGATTTATGAATTAGGTAATAATGATCTCGCACAAGGTACTGTTAAAGCATTTGAAGTAGGTGTTATTGACGTGCCGTTTGCACCTAGCAAACATACTCAAAACAAAATCTTACCTGCTAGAGATAATGATGGTTCAGTACGTATATTAGAGTTTGGAAATCTTGCATTTACTGATGAAATTAAGCAATTCCATATGATGAAGCTACAAGAAAGGGCAGAAGCTGAAGGAAGACCTGTTACCTTCCAAATGACTGTTGATGATATTTACGCAGTTAGTAAAGGAAAATTGATTGGGCGACCACACAAAGGATAATAAACATGAAGATTATCGATGTCATATTTACAAAAAGTTATACTGGATTTTATTTTGACGATCAAAAAGCAATAAAAAAAGATGCTATACAAAATGGCTTTATGTATGTTGGAGATCCACATACTGATGGTTTTAAACAAATTAGAGTGCCTGGTGAAGCCATTTCTATTCAACTAGTTTTAGAAAATGGTGATGTTGGCATTGGTGATTGTGCTGCTGTTCAGTATTCTGGTGCTGGTGGTAGAGACCCGCTGTTTTTAGCTGATGATTATATTCCATTTTTAGAAAAATATGTTAAACCTCTTCTTATAGGTGAAGATGTATCTGTTTTTAAATCATTGGCAATTAAATATGATAACCTTTTAGTTGAAGGAAAAAAATTACATACAGCGATGCGTTATGGTATTTCACAAGCACTTTTATCTGCAACAGCAAGAGCAACATATCGCACGCTTGCTGAAGTTGTAAGAGATGAATATAATCCAAATCATCACATCTTAACACCTGTTCCAATATTTGCTCAATCTGGAGATGATCGATATCTTAATGTTGATAAAATGATCTTAAAGAGTGTTGATTCAATGCCCCATGCATTGATTAACAATGTTAAAGATAAACTTGGTTATCAAGGTGAAAAATTAGTTAATTATATAAAGTGGATGCGCGATCGCATTTTAACATATCGTTTAGATGAAAATTATCACCCGATTTTGCATGTTGATGTATACGGTACTGTTGGGATTGCATTTAACAATGATATCGATAATATCATTACATACTGTATGGAACTTGAAAAAGCTGCTCATCCTTTTAAAATACGTCTAGAAGGCCCAATTGATTCAGGTAATCGTGAAGGAACTATGCTGGCTTTAAAAGAAATTACGAGACGACTAGACGATGAAAATATAAATGTCGAGATTGTTGCTGATGAATGGTGTAATACACTTGAAGATATTAAATATTTTGCAGACCATAAAGCAGGGCACATGTTACAAATAAAAACGCCTGATTTAGGTGGACTCAATAATATTGCTGAAGCAATTTTATATTGTAAGAGCAAACATATAGGTGCATATTGTGGTGGAACATGTAATGAAACAAACATTTCTGCAGTTGCAACAACAAATGTTGCTATTGCATGTCAAGCAGATTTGTGTCTGGCAAAACCAGGCATGGATGTAGATGGTGGTTTTATGATTGTAAAAAACGAAATGGAGCGTGTTTTAGCACTTTCTAATCGTAGAAAATAGGTGATGTCATGAAAATTGCAATGGCGGGAACTTTAGAATCCAATGATTGCATGATGACTGTACAAGCATATAAAGGTATCAAAATAGAAATTGATAGTATTGTTCTTGATCAATTCGGTTCTCAAATTGAATCTGTGATTCGAGAGACATTAAAAGGTCAACATATTGAGAATATTCACGTGATTTGTAAAGATAAAGGTGCACTTGATTATTGCATACGTGCAAGATTAATTACAGCAATTAAAAGATTAGGTGATCATCATGCGTAGAAGTCTTCTTTTTATACCAGCAAATACACCTGCAATGCTACAAAATGCTGATGTTTTTTCTGCTGATGCAGTTATATTTGATGTAGAAGATTCTGTTTCTATCGATCAAAAAGATGCAGCAAGACATCTATTAAATCAATATCTCATTCAATTTAATGACTTAAAACTTGAAAAGATTGTTCGTTTAAACAGTTGGGACACATCTTTTTATAAACCTGATTTAGAACTTATTGTTTCTGATAAGATTGATACCATCATGTTGCCTAAAGCAACAAAAAAATCAATGAGAGATCTATCACATATACTTACACGACTTGAAAAACAAAAAAAGATGAGTAAAAAACTAAACATCATTCCGATTATTGAGCTTGCCTCTTCTTTAATTGAAATTGATGAAATTGCTAATTTTGACCGAGTTAATGGTATTCTTCTAGGTGCTGAAGATTTAGTTACTGACTTTGAAGTTGAAAGAACAGAGATTGGTCACGAAATATTTTATGCTCGTAGTCGTGTTATCGTTGCAGCAAAAGCACATAAAATTGATGCCATCGATACGCCATATACAAATACATCATCGTTGACTGGCTTGATTAAGGATGCTTCTTTTGCAAAGTCTTTAGGTATGAATGCTAAAGCGTGTATCCATCCTAATCAAATTGATGAAGTCAATCGTATTTTTTCTCCATCTGATGTTGAGATTAGTTATGCGAAGAAAGTTCTTATGCAAAGTAGAATAGTTAATAAAGGAGCCTTTTCGGTTGATGGTAAAATGATTGATAAACCCATTCTTGAAAGGTGTCAAAAATTGATTGAAAAAGCTATAAAATGGGGATTAATAAGTGATGAAGAAAAATAGTCTAGATCGCTACATTCCTGATCAGTTTGTTCCATATGGTGAAAAGATATATCAAGTTGATAAAATTCAACCTCGTATATCCAAGCAAGAAGACAAAATAGTCGCTTCATTAAGCGCTTTATTTGATATTATTCCAATAAAAAACGGGATGACACTATCTTTTCATCATCACTTAAGAAATGGTGACTCAGTTCTTAATTTAGTGATTCAAGAAATTAAACATAGAAATTTAAAAGATATATCTTTAGCACCAAGTGCTATTTTTCCTATACATGAACCTCTTGTCGAACTCATTGAAAATGGACAAATCAAAAATATATATACAAATTACTTAAACGGTCCGGTTGCTACTGCTATTCAAAAAGGTTTACTTAAAGGTCTTTTATTCATGGATACTCACGGTGGTCGCCCTAGAGCTATGGAAACAAACGAATTAAAAGTTGATGTATCATTTATTGCAGTTCCTGCTTCTGATAGAATGGGAAATGGTAATGGTATCGATGGACCAAGTGCATGTGGTACCTTAGGATATGCTATTTCTGATTTATATTTTGCAGATTATAAAGTTGTTGTTACAGACTGTATTAAAGATTCGATTGATAAAATTGATATTGAAGCAAAATATGTAGATTATATACTTAAAGTTGATCAAATTGGTGATCCAAAAGGTATTGTATCAGGTACAACTCAACCCACAAGAGATCCTATTCAGTTAAAAATTGCAAAAGATACAGCACATTTGATTGATGAACTTGGTTATATTAAAAGTGGCATGAGTTTTCAGACAGGTGCTGGAGGAACGAGTTTGGCTGTAGCACAAGATGTTGCTCAATTGATGACTAAACGAAACATTAAAGGATCATTTGCTTCTGGTGGTATTACATCTTTTCTTGTTGATATGCAAAAAAAAGGGTTATTTGAATGCTTATATGATGTTCAATGTTTTGATTTAGAGGCTGTTAAATCGTATCGAACGAATCCAAAGCATTTTAGTATGAGCGCATCAAAATACGGTAATCCAAATGAAGAATACCCTATCGTAAATCAACTAGACATTGTCATTTTAGGAGCAACTGAAATCGATACGTCTTTCAATGTTAATGTTACGACAGATTCAAATGGAACGATTATTGGTGGTAGTGGTGGTCATTCTGATACAGCATATGGTGCAAAACTGACAATTATTACGACAAATCTTGTTAAATCAAGAATCTCAATTATAAAAGATAAAGTTACAACCATAACAACACCAGGTTCAAGTATCGATTGTTTAGTGACAGAACGTGGTATTGCTATTAACCCTAATCGACCAGATTTAATAGAAAAGTTAAAGAAATCACGTTTAAAGATATTAAGGATTGAAGAATTGCTCGATATTGCACAAAAAATGACTGGAATACCGAACCATTTGAACCAATCAAAAGATATCATTGGAGTCGTTAGATATCGTGATGGTTCAATTATTGACACATTATATAAAAAGGTATAATTATGGATTATCAATTAAGAGAAATTCTGTTGCCACAAGAAAAAGAAATGGTTAAAACATTGCTTTCGAAACATGGCTTAACATTTGAAGAACATGTCACACACACCATTGGTTTATTCAATGATGATTTATTAATTGCTACAGGTTCAATTGATGATAACGTCATTAAAATGCTTGCAGTTGAGAAGTCACATCAGGGAGAAAACCTATTATCTGTCGTACTCACAAAACTAGTTAACCTTTTGAATCATGAAAAAAAATATAAATACTTCGTTTATACTAAAAAAGAGAATAAATTGTTTTTTCTAGATTATAATCTTTTTTTAGTATATGAAGACGAAGATATCATACTGTTTGAGAATAAGATCAATACAATTGTAGAAACGCTACACGAAATTAAATACACTCTTAACTTATCAAAGGGTTCTACTGCTTCACTAGTTATGAACTGTAATCCAATGACAAACGGTCATTATTATTTAATTGAGACCTGTGCAAAAAAACATGATCATGTATTGATTTTTTTAGTTGAAGAAAATCGATCTATTTTTCCTTTCGATGTTCGTTTTAAGATAATGAAAAAAACATTGAAACATATAAAAAATGTTCATATCATACCTTCAACTCCTTATATTATCTCTAAAGCAACCTTTCCTACTTATTTTTCAAAATCTCTTGATGAAGCCACAAAAAGGTATACTAAACTAGATATTTCAATATTTAAAGCCTATTTTATGGATATTTTAAATATCGATTACCGTTATGTTGGAACCGAACCCTTTGATCCTTTGACACATCTCTATAATCAAACCATGAAAGAAATTTTAGCTGAAAAACTCATCATTATTGAACGATTGAAAGATCATGAGCAGCCAATTAGTGCATCTTATATTCGTAGGCTAATGATGAATAAAGAGTTATCCAAAATTAAACCGCTTGTACCACAAGCTACCTATCAATTTTTGAAATCTTCTAAAGGTAAAAGATTGTTCAATGAATAAGTTACTTTTGTCTAAAGATAATCGTTATAACGAAATAAACAACCTCTTGTTAAGCCATCAATCGGTTATATCAATTAAAGCAAACATACCTGGAAAACACAAAAATATAAAAGAAGCTTATATTTTATGTCGGGTATTTTTTAACGTATTAAAAGCCAAGCTTAATTTGATAACATATAATTTTAACGATAATTTTGATGAACCTTATGTACTTATAGGAATAAATGAAATAAATGTTGGATCAGTAAAAAAGTTATTAATCAGTACTGAAGAAGATCATGCATTAGGTCGTTTTATTGATCTTGACTTATATCATAAAAACATAATTATAAATCGGAGTGATTTGGGATATACTCCACGAAAATGTTATTTTTGCAGTGAAAGAGCCCACATCTGTGCAAAAAATCAAACACATCCTATCTCTGAACTATTATCATTTATCAGATTGAGTGTAAGGACATTTATTATCGATGATATTTCTAACCAAATTGACTTAAGTATTATGAAAGAACTTAATCTTGAAGATAAATTTGGGTTAGTCACAAAAACATCTACTGGTTCTCATGATGATATGAACTACACACTAATGATTGATGCAAAACAAGCAATCCTACCTTATATGATAGACATTTTCAAATTAGCATACGATCATCCTACTCATATCAATCTATTAGATAAAGCACGGCAGATAGGCATACAAGCAGAACAAAAAATGCTTATTCAAACAAAAGGTGTTAATGCCTATAAAGGGTTAATCTTTGTTTTAGGTTTCATGCTTATTGGTATTGGACGCGATCTAAGTAAAAAATCAATAACTAATAACATTTTTGAAGATATTAAAAAATTAAGCCAGCCTTTGAATAATGATTTCAAGAACCATCATGACACTTTTGGATTAATGGCATATCAACGATATGGTATTAAAGGAGCTAGAGGAGAAATCATGCAAGGATTCCCTACTTTGCAAATATTACTTAAAAAATTTTCGACAAGTTCTTTAGAAAGTGATGTTTATTATCGCGAGTTGCTAAAATCAATCATCATTCATGCTGAAGATACGGTTCTTCTTAAGAGGTCAACTACCATAGAAAATTACTATATGCATAAAAAAGAAATAGCTGCAGTAGATGTATATAACATAGAAGCTGTAAAAGCATATACTTCATATTGTATAAATCATCATCTTAGTTTTGGTGGATCAGCTGACTTATTAATCACATTTCTTTTATTAAAACATTTTATCACCTCCTATGTGATATAAAAAAATAAAAAAAGTCTCTATCTCATTCACTTGGATAGGACTTTTTTTCGGTGTCTTTTTCTATGTATCAATATCCGTTTTCTAGACATCTTGACTAAGCTTTATGATTATTTTGTTTTTGATTGAAATAATATGAATCTTTTAATTTCGCATTTTCCAATGGATTTTGATTAAAATCTTTTGAAGCCATTGCTAAGTATAGAATTTCACCGATTTTTTGTGTAACCTTCTTAAATCCTGTTCTCATATGTTTTCTCCTTTTAATATATATAGTCTTTTGATTCTTTGAACATGCTCCATTGTTGAGCCTTTGTCAAATGGTGTGTATATAATGCAGTTTTACTTATTTTAAATATATTTCTCATTTTTTATCCTCTTAAAATCTAAAGTCTTTTGATTGTCTAAACATGCTCCACTCTTGTGATCGTGTTATATGTGGTTTTGAGCGTATAACGCTTAACATTTTTTTTAATATATTTTTCATTTTTTTCTCCTTTAACATTTATAATCTTCAGTTTGTTGAAACATACTCCATTCTTGTGCTCTTGTCATATGTGGTTTAGCATTAATGACTTCTAGAATTTTCCTTAATAGTTTTTTCATAATTAAACCTCCTTGATAATTTCTATATTTATTTAATACATGTTTTTTCGTTATTTTATTGATATATTTAATTTACACTTTCATTATATTAATTTTTTATACTAATGTCAACACATTTTAATCATTTTTATTAATTTTTTTAATTTTTATGTTAATTTTGTCAATAATATTTGTATTTTTGATTAATTTTGTCAATATTTTGTTGTTTTTATTCAACAAAAAAAGCAAAGACGTCGTTTTTCTTTGCTTTTTTAATTTATCGATTGTTAATTTATTTGCCTAAAATGCTTCTGAAACAGTTTTTCCCTGCATATGCAGAACTAGATAATCTGGTCCACCAGCTTTAGAATCCGTACCACTCATATTAAATCCACCAAATGGTTGATAGCCAACAATTGCGCCTGTGCATTTACGATTAAAATATAGGTTACCTACATGAAAATCTCTTTTAGCCCTTTCTAAATGCATGCGGTTGTTTGAAATCACAGCACCTGTTAACCCATATTCTGTATTGTTAGCTACATCAATCGCTTCATCAAAATCCTTAACTTTACAAACTGCAAGAATTGGTCCAAATATTTCTTCTTGCATCAATTTTGCATTCGGTTTAACATCAATATAAATTGTAGGTTCAATAAAATATCCTTTCGATTGATCAGCTTTACCACCAAAAATAAGTTTTCCCTCTTTTGCTCCTATATCAAAATAAGATGTAATTTTTTCAAATGCACGAGCATCATTAACAGGACCAACAAACGTGTTTTTATCTTCTGCATTTCCCATCGTTAATGTTTTAACTACTTTAAGCATCTTTTCAATCACAATATCATAGACATCTTGATGGATCACAGCTCTTGAACATGCGCTGCATTTTTGACCACTAAAACCGAATGCAGACTTTACAATTGAATCTGCTGCTAAATCAAGATCAGCTTCATTATCGACAATGATTGTATCTTTCCCACCCATTTCAGCAATAACTCGTTTTAGCCACAACTGACCTTTTCTAACTTTTGCGGCATTTTCATAGATGTTAATACCTACATCTTTTGAACCCGTAAATGAAATAAACCGAATTTTAGGATGATTTACGATATAATCACCAATATCTTTACCACTACCAGGTATAAAGTTAATGACACCTTTTGGCAATCCTGCTTCTTCTAAAACTTCAATAAATTTATATGCAATAACTTGTGTCGTTGAAGCTGGCTTGAGTAAGACTGTATTTCCAGATACAATTGCTGCAGATGACATACCCACTAAAATAGCTAATGGAAAATTCCAAGGTGATATGACAGCACCTACACCAAGTGGTATATACTTATATTCATTTCTTTCAAAATTTTTTCTAGATAGAACGACATCATCAATGCGGTCTAAATTCAACATTTGACGTCCATAGTACTCAAGAAAATCGATTGCTTCAGCAACATCTGCATCAGCCTCATGCCATGGTTTTCCTGCTTCTAATGTCATCAGAGCTGCAAACTCAAATTTTCTACGACGTATAATAGCAGCAGATTTAAACAAAACATCTGCTCTAACTTCAGGGAGAACATGTTTCCATGATTCAAATGCAATAAGCGCAGCATCTAACGCCATGTCAGCATGTTCAATCGATGCTTGTGAAATTGTTCCAATAATTTCTTGATGATTAGACGGATTTAATGATTTCATGTGTTTTTCTGTTTTGATACGCTTTCCATCTATGACTAAATCATACGTCTTTCCTAAATAACCTCTTACAGTATCTAAACCTTTTTGAAAGGCTTTTTGATTTTCTTCGATTGTAAAATCGATTAATGGTTCAGTTTTATAGTTATATATTGCCATATTATCTCTCCTTTATACAACTGATTTTTCCACATAAAATGATTCATTATTTTTAAATCGATCGATGTGAAGTGACTCCATATTGATCGTTGTCTTTTCGTTCATGATTAACTCACTTAGTAAAAGACCTGTCATTGGTGCAAACATGAAACCATGACCTGAAAAGCCACAAGCCATATAGAAACCTTTAAGTTCATCAGTGTCACTAATAATTGGTTGTCTATCTGGTGACATATTATATGAACCTCCCCATTGTCTAACCACTCTTAACTCACCTACAAGAGGTAGAATTTCACAAACTGTTCTTGACATATGGTCTAAAAATTGCCATGTTGACTCAATGTCATGTCCTTTTTCGACATGAGGGTTACTTCTTCCCATCAAAAATGCACCATGGGGGACTTGTTGACAGTAAATATTTTTTGAAAATGACATGACCATAGGTCCCTGAATTTTTTCGATTGGCTCAGTTGCTAAAATCTCATGGTTTTCCGAATAAACAGGTATATCAACACCTGCCATTAAACCTATCTCTTTAGCATAACCACCTGCTGCATTGACAACTAGATTGGTTTCATATTCGTTTTTTGTTGTAATGACCTTTTGAATTTGCTTATTAATAACAACTATTTCTTTAACTTCTTCATAAAATGAAAAGGTCACACCAAGTTTTTTTGCTGCCAAATAGTATGCTTCGGTCATCTTAAATGGATTTAGATGTCCATCTGTTTGACAAAACGTTGCGCTTACAAATGCTGAAGGGTTCAAGTGTGGAACAATTTGAAGTGCCTCTTCTTTAGTTAATTGTCTTGATGGAATACCTAAACGATTTTGCAATACCACATTTTTAGTGAATTGCTGATGTTCATCTTCTGAAGTAGCGAGCATTAAGTAACCCTCTTGTTTAAACTCTAAATCATCATCATATGCTAAAATGTCTTTCGCGTGTTCAAAAAATTCAATACTCTTCTTAGCTAAGATACAGTTAATCTCTGTTGCCCATTGTTGACGGATACCAGCACCACAACGTCCTGTTGCACCATTTGTAAAATATCCTTTATCAACAACATGTATTCCTTTCAAACCTTTGATAGCTAAATTATATGCTATACTTACTCCACTAATACCAGCACCAATGATTAATAAATTAGTTTTCATCTTCTGGCTCCTTTGCAATACTTTTTAGTGGAACACCTAACGTTAATGGTCTAACTTTATGGATGGCTATTTCATCAATAGGTTTACCCAAATATTTAGCAATTTCTCTTTGAATTAAATGACCACATGTGTTTGCTTGACATGGTCCCATACCAACTCTAAGTAATCGTTTCATATCTTCAAATGTTGTATATCCTTGATCTAAAAAATCATGGATCTGTTGTAAAGTGATGTCTTCACAACGACAAATAATAATGTCTTTTTTATTCATATTTTTCTCTTATTGTCACAAAATCATGAATATACTGAACGGGTACTGATACAGTAATCATTGCTGTATAATCTTGTTTTTGTGAGAGTAAAATCGATTGAATTTTTGCATCGCAGATGACATCACCACTGCGATTGACACCATGCCAAATAGCATTTTTTTCTGGCATAGGAAGTAATTCATATGGAATCTTGAAGATGGCTTCTTGATCTTTAATTTGTGCGACTACAATCGCTAATCCTGGACATGCTTGTACACAAATACCACAACCTGTACATTTATCAGTCACCAAAACAGGTTGAGCATTGATATTTTCTCCTATAATAATCGCATCAAATGGGCAACTGGTTGCACATGGGTTGCAAGGAATATCTTCATAACATTCTAAAATAGCTTTTGGGCGTGCTAATGCTTTATAATTAGGAAATCTTGATAATACTTGCTCAAGTGTGGGAATGCCTGTTTGATTAAGCATCATGATTCTCCTCCCTTAAATTTTCTAGACCAACTTTTGTTTTTATACCAAATGGTCCATCACGTAAAACATCAAGTTGTGATTCATATAGTTTTATGAGTTCTTCTTCATTCTTATGTGGCTTATTTAGATGTGATGCAACAAATAGGCCTGTTAAATATCCTTCCATCATCGCTGATGATGCTTCTTCAATACCCACAGCATCACCACAACAAAATACGTGTTTGATGGTTGTTTGATGGTGTTTATCTATGACTGGTACAAAACCACCAAGTTCAGATATATATTTAGTTTTAGCACCTATCATGGATAGGAGTTGATGCATTGGTGACAGTCCTACAGATATACATAATGCATCCACATTCATGATTTCTTCTGTACCAACTAGTGGATTCCATTTTTGATCAAGTTTAACCACTTCGATTGCTTCAATATGGTCTTTACCAATCGCTTTTTTAACTGTTGTTGATGTTAAAATCGGAACTCCTATTCTCCTCATTTTTGATGCGTGGACCTTATAGCCTCCAATTGTCGGAGCTGCTTCAATAATCGCTTTAACTTTAACACCTGCTTGTACTAATTGATAAGAAACGATGAGCCCAATATTCCCACTACCTACCATAACAACTTCTTGACCTGGTAGTACACCATATATGTTCATCAATGTTTGAATAGCACCTGCTCCATAAATACCTGGTAAATCATTATTTTCAAACGCTAAAAACTTTTCGCTTGCTCCAGTTGCTACAATGATGGATTCAGCTTGATACTTAGTATAAGTTTCATCTTTTAAAATAGTATGTCTACATTCTCAAAGTCGTTTAAATCATCAATCAACTTTTTAGCAATATCATACCCACGCATTTTTGCGTATTGGTTTTTTGAACCAAAAAACTTATGCGTCTGCTTTATAAGTTGCCCGCCTAATTTAGGACTTCTTTCAATAATCAAAACATGAACACCTGCTTCAGCAGCCATTTTTGCAGCACATAGACCTGAGGGACCTCCACCGATAATAATAAGTTCTTTTTGAATCATTACCTTAGTACCCCCTTATTCGCTTGTCTTTCAACAGACATACCAGGCTTTAGTTCTGTAATACAGGTTCTAATATTTGGTTTACCATCAACAATCATGTTACAAGAAGCACAATTACCAATCGCACAATAAAAACCGCGGGGACGGTTTAGCTTTATACTTTGACTAAGCGTAACGACACCTAAATCATGAAGTGCAGAGGCAATTGTATCGCCTTCGTAGCCATAAACTGCTTTTCCCTCGAAAAAAAATTGAATTTTCTTTTTTACTTCAAATTTTAAAATAGGATGTTTTGTAATGCGCATATGATTACCCTTTTCTTTGTTCTATTATGTATATTTTATCACATGTTTATGTGATAGAGAAGTGCTTTTTGTAAAACGCTTTCATTATAAAGCTGAATTTTTGTTATCTTGATTATACTTATTTAGTTTTTAGGCTTTTTAAAGAAAAAAAGCACGATTGTGCTTTTAATATCAAAATATTTGGTACAAATCCTTAATGTCTTTTATATGAATATCAGCATCTTTTAGTTCCTCTGATGTACCATATCCATAATCGCAGCCAACCGTCAAATAGCCAAATGTTAGTCCAATTTCGATGTCATATATGCGATCCCCAACAACTGCAATCTCTTTATTGAGTTCATCTTGAATTTTATTTATAATATCAATCTTTCTTATGAATCCATAATCATGAGAACAAATAATCTTATCAAAATAAAGATCTAGAGAAAACATCTTTGTGTTCATTTCCTTATAATATGTTTTAGAATTACTTAAATAAATGAGTTTATATCCTTTTTTCTTGAGATAACTTAAGACCTCAAGTGCACCATCATATAATTTCGCTTGTTTGCTCTCTATTTGTTCAATCATTGATGTTGAGATGATTTGACTTGCATATTGAATTGTTTCGGCATCTAAATTAGGTTTAAAAGATTCCCACATGTCTTGTGGGTTTTTACCTAAAAATGCTTTTATTTCGTCATCTTTCCACACTTTATTGGACAATTTTTTCTGACTAACTAAATATGAAAAACTATAAAGAAATGCTTTTTTATAAATAACAAAACTGTCATGTAATGTCCCATCATAATCAAAAATAATGGTTTTGATAAGATTTGTTTTCATTTATTCTTTAAACTTTAATATGTGGCCCATTTTGTCTTTTTTTGTTCTCATATAAAATTCGTTTCGTTCATTATGATTAAGTTGAATGGGTTCTCTTGACACTACTTCAATTCCATATCCTGATAAACCATGAAGTTTCAAAGGGTTGTTTGTCATAAGTTTCACTTTAGTTGCACCAAGTTCTGCTAGTATTTGTGCACCGATTCCATAATCTCTTAAATCTTCATCAAATCCTAATGCTAAGTTCGCTTCTACAGTATCCATTCCTTGATCTTGAAGATTATAAGCTCTAATCTTGTTAATTAACCCTATTCCTCTTCCTTCTTGACGCATATACAGTAAAATTCCTTTTCCTTCTTTTTCGATTTTATCAAGAGCAGCATCAAGTTGTTCACCACAATCACATTTTAGAGATCCGAATGCATCACCCGTTAAACATTCAGAGTGCACTCTTACTAAGACTTCATCACCTGGTTTAATGTCTCCTTTCACAAGTGCAACATGGTGTTCCCCGTTAAGTTCATTTTCAAATCCTATCATTTTAAAATCACCATGTGATGTCGGTAGATTTGCCTCTGCAGCACGTTTTATATAGTTTTCTGTTAGACTACGGTACTTTATTAATTCAGTTATCGTAATAATTGGTGCATTTATCTTTTGGCTTATTTCAAATGCACTTTGATCATTAAATGTCACCATTAAACTTGCTGGTTTAAAATGAGAAAGTTTTACTAAATCGACTGAAGCCTCTGGATGACCTGCTCTTTTAAGCACTCCACCTAGACGATATAAAACAGGAAAAACAACTCCGGGACTTGTAAAATCAGTTTTTTTAGTTTTAGGATCCAATAGCTTTTCTATCGTAGTTAGATAACTTTCTATATTTTTTCCTCCATTAGAAACTGAGACATACTTTATCGTTTCAGTTTTTTGATGACTCAAAGGTGATTGTTCATATAATGCATCTATACCTAGTTCAAAAAACCTTTCTTTTGGTGCCACATAATAAATATGCTTATGACTAATAGATAGCATCGTTTCAATGATTTTTTTAGATGCTGACTGTGCAGCGGTGATAATACTACCTTCATGATATGTGTCTTCATCATCAATTATAATGACAAATTGATTATGTTTAATAGCTAAAATTGCTTCGTCAATCGTATTTAATTTCATGTTTTTATTCTTGTATATTCAGTATGTAGCATTTGATTGATACTGAATATAGCTTCCTTTCTTTCATTTGTTATAGTTTTAATAGGTACTGTGGATTTGTTTTTCATTTTTAGCGCTTGACGCTTATAGGAGATTCCTACCACAGTTCCTGTTTTTTACTATCAATAAGTTTATTAGCGCTTGACGCTTCATCACAAGAATATAGTAAACAGGAAACTCGTGACTAACCATCAGTACCAAAAACATTTAGGAGGTGGAGATATGTACCATGTCGGCATCGATATCTCTAAATTCAAACACAACTGCTTCATAGCTACGGATGCAGGTGTGAAGGTCAAAGAATTCATCTTTGACAACAACAAGTCAGGTTTCATAGAACTCAAGGATTCATTAACCTTTTTAGGTAAACCTCAAGAAAAAAATAGGTTTCGAATCAATGGGTCACTATGGCACAAACTTGAAAGCTTATCTATCCAGCATAGGTTATACCTATGTGGAACTCAACGCTTACTTAACGCATCTGTTTTCCAAGGCACTTACGTTAAGAAAGACAAAGACGGATAAGGTTGACGCTAAAGTCATTTCGAGTATGTTAGGATCCGTTGATTACGAAACACTACATACTCAATTTTACCACATGAATGACTTAAAGGAATTAGTGAGACAAAGAAATGTCTATTTAGGGAGTCGTTCTAAAGAACTGATTAAACTCACGAATCTTTTAGATAAGACGTTCCCAGAGTTTAAACCTTTCTTTAAGAACCGTCTTGGATCTGGGGATCTATTCATCCTTAAGCGATTTAAGAGCAAGACGCGCATCGCCAAATTACGTATGTCTGACTTCGAACTCATTCGGTCTAAAACGAAAGGGAAGATGACCTATCCAAAGTTTAACCGATTGAAGCAACTCGCACATGAATCGATTGGTGTCTCATCCAAGGTTTACGATCTGCTGATTCAAACCGCACTTGAAGAGGTTGAACATTTAACAGCAATTCTTGAAAGGGTTGACCAGAAATCACAAGACTTTTTAAACTAACTGATTCCAAACTTCAGACGATTCCTGGATTGGGCATCATCACTGCAGCTACTATCTACGCTGAGGTCGGTGACATCAAGAACTTTTCGAATCCTGCAAAACTCATCGCATTTGCTGGATTCGATGTGAAAATTATTCAATCAGGTACTCAAGAGCATTATGGTAAACTCGTTAAACACGGTTCTTCTTTACTCAGAAATGCCGTATGGACTTATGCACTACCCGCTGTCAGATTTATACCTACAATCAACGATTATTATCATAAAAAGAAGGCTCAAGGTAAACATCATAAAGTCATTTTATCTCACATCTGTCGTAAATTGATTCGCATGATTTACCATATCGAATATCATAAGCTTTCATTTGATCACAGCATGAGTCGCTAGGGTGTAGCTACCTAAATTGACTCACATATCGTCAATTTTGACCTGTAACTAGGTCTTTTTCTGTTTAATCGTTATTTTCACTTGACTTCGTATAGTTAATCTCCTT
>OBJA01000526.1_pt1 | contig 32696 bp, 29 predicted proteins | sample 1519751 | NCBI WGS metagenome assembly OBJA01 (sample SAMEA3881238, study PRJEB22517) | soil metagenome | biome: lake sediment; feature: soda lake sediment; material: sediment, water from around vicinity | place: India | collected 2013-12-23 | depth 3 m
CCTTGATTTATTCTTTTTGGGAACCGGACTCGATTTTTATAAAGCAGACATAATCTATAAGCTTGAACCCGAACCTCCCGGCTTCGATTATTCAATGGTAACCCGCCATGTTGACGATGTATTTGCCGACATCAACTACCTGCACAGCAAACTGGAGCACAAAGTAAACGATGATAACCATACCTCCACCCTGCCGTTCCTGTTTCCGGGATTTCGGGCCGGTATAAGCGTTGGAATTGCCTTTTAAATAAACTAAAGATAATGATAGCAGTTTTTGTTCTTTACCTGGCGGTGTTGATAGGTATAGTAGCCTTGTCAGCCAAACGGTCGAAAACAAACACTGACTTTGTATTGGGCGGCAAAAAAATCTCAGGCATTTCGCTGGCGCTCTCAGAACGTGCCACCGGCGAATCGGCGTGGCTTCTTTTGGGCCTTACCGGCCATGCCTATGCCGAAGGAATGGCAGCCATATGGGTGGCAGCCGGCTGTGTTTTGGGGATCCTGTTTTTATGGACATTTCTGGCAGAACCACTCCAAAAATTAGCCGATAAAACAGGTGCATTGACGGTGCCCGGGTTGTTCTCGGCCACTTTCCGGGGAACTGATAAAACCTTCAGGCTGCTCTCTTCCCTTGTTGTTATCTTCTTTTTTATACTGTACATAGCAGCGCAGTTCAGCGGTGCAGGAAAAATATTTAACGACACGTTTAACATCGATCCTTTTTGGGGGATGGTACTTGGTTCAGCACTTGTGACTTTTTATACAATGCTGGGGGGTTTTATAACGGTAGTGGCAACCGATGCTTTTCAGGCAATCCTGATGGTATTTACTTGTGTTGTATTGCCAATAATCGCTCTGGGTGTTGCTGCCACATACAATATTGACATTGCACATACAATTGTCTCAGCCAGTTACACAATTCCCCTGAACAGCGATGCAGTAAACCAGGCAACAGGAGGTCTTCTTGTTTTAAACGGATTGAGCTGGGCTTTTGGATATACAGGCCAGCCTCAGTTGCTTACACGAATGATGGCCATGCGGTCGGTTAGGGAAACCAGGCAAAGCAGATGGGTAGCCGTATTATGGACCCTGCTGGCCTATGGGGGTGCCTTTATGATCGGAATTGCCGGGTATGCGCTGGTTCAGGCAGGTGCGTTGGGTAATGCTGCGGCGGGGGTTGCTGCCGATTCTGAAAAAATTATGCCGGTTATGGTAATAACCCTGCTCAATCCGCTGCTCGCCGGAATCCTGCTTTCGGGTGCCGTTTCGGCAATGATGTCGACAGCTTCGTCCCAACTGATAGTTGTTTCATCATCGATGACCGAGGATTTATACCTGAAGGTTGCCAGGAAAAAGATAAAGGAAAGAAAATTGCTTTTCCTGAATAAGGTGCTCACACTGGGGGTTGGTGCTGTTGGCTTTTTGATGGCCATAGCAATGGAGGATACGGTCTACGGGCTGGTATCCTATGCATGGAGCGGCATTGGTGCATCGTTTGGCCCTGTGGTTGTATTGCTGCTATTCTGGAAGCGTTTTTCACGTGCCGGAGCTACAGCTGGTTTAATTACAGGCACTTTGTCGGCTGTTATCTGGAAAACATGGCTGGTGGCCCCTACAGGCATTTCTGAAAGGCTGGCCAGTTACCTGCTGGCATTTTTTATGGCCGTATTATTCAGCCTAATGTTCCCCGAAAACAAAAACAAATAGAAGCATGCCCGGGTACGCCGCTGTTTGTTTTTGTTAAAACCGGGTTTTACAAGTCGGCAGCACAGCTATAAAAATATTAACTCTGTAAGGATAAATACCGGCAATAAAACAATTATTGAAAACCGAAACATGTACCCAAAAAATCCCGGCATTGTAATGTTGTTTTCTTCTGCAATGGCTTTAACCATAAAATTGGGGCCATTGCCGATATAGGTCATTGCCCCAAATAACACTGCTCCCAAACTGATGGCCTTCAGCAATATTTCAGGGACACCGGCAACAAGCTGAACATGTCCGAATTTTCCTGCCATACCAAGAGCAAGATTATGAAAAGAAACAGCTGTTGGAGCATTATCCAGAAATGCACTTAATCCGCCGGTAGCACTAAAAAACATTACAGGTGAACTGAGCCCGAAAGATGCAGCATTTTCTTTAAGATACAACAGTGCAGGAACCATTGTGATAAATATCCCGATGAACAGGTAAGCAACTTCTACAATAGGTTCCCAGGAAAACTTATTGTGCAGGTAGCGCATCTCTTTGTTGCTTGAAAGAAGTGACAGGATAGCCATTGTCAAGATAATGCCTTCTCGGATAAACCCCAGGTAATGATTATTGTGTATAGCCGGAATAAATTGCTCATTAATAAATGCAACCGAAGCGATAACCCCTGCAAGAAAAAGAAAATTTATATTTCCATGAATACGAATGGGATTTTTTTGGTAGCGGTCTCTCACCCTTGCCTCAACAGGCTCTTTGCCAAAATAATACTTGTCGGCAACATAATAAATAAGTAAAAATGTGGTATTAACAAACAGCCATGGGCCAAATAATCCAATAAACCATCCAAAGGGTGCTCCTCTGAGATACAACAAAAACAATGGAGGATCGCCCAGGGGAGTAAGTATTCCACCGGAATTGGCTACAATTGCAATAAAAAACAGGATTGTGTGCACTTTAAAAACTCGCTGCTGGTTGGTCCGGATGATTGGCCGGATAAGAAGCATTGCAGCTCCTGTTGTCCCCATAAAAGAAGCAAGAAGAGCTCCAGTTGTCAGAAAAACCACATTGGTCGATGGCTTTGCTTCAATGTCGCCTCGCAGATGAATGCCGCCTGTTATAGTAAACAACGCTCCCAACAGTATTATAAACGGGATGTAATCAAAAAGTACCTGATGCATCAGTTCATGCTGGAGTCCTCTGGCTGTTAATACAAGTGAAAGGGGCAGCCCCAGTGCCAGCGATACCTTCAATTTGTTTCTGTTGTCTTCCCACCAATGATTGAACAACAATGGACCCGCGGCGATAAACAACAACATGATCACAAACGGAATGGATAACCACAGCGGGATGGCTTCAGCACTTGAATGGTTCATAAATACAGAATCAGGTGAATCAAAAAACCGCGCGAAAGTATGAAACTTACTGGCAGTTTAATTTTCTGCACCTCCATTTTTTATAAATGTTAATAAACATTCATATCCTCACCTATTCCATTCTTACAATACGGGGATAAAACAGGCCAAGCACCTCCACCAGGTCGTGCTGATGTTTCATAACCTCATGAATGTCTTTATAAACAAAGGGTGATTCATCAATTCCTCCACCCAGTAATTCAACATGCTGATTGACCAGATAATTTCTGAGCTGGCTTTCGGTAAACGATTTTTTAGCAAGGTTCCGCGACATCAATCTGCCAGCTCCATGGGCAGCCGAGTTCAGGGAATCGGCATTACCTTTGCCGGTAACGATGTAGGCAGGCGAAGCCATGGTTCCGGGAATGATTCCCAAATCACCTGCAGCAGCAGGAGTGGCTCCTTTGCGGTGAACAACAAGTTGCTCACCATTGGCAAGTTTTTCCTTCCATGCAAAATTGTGGTGGTTTTCGATAATGGCCAGGGGCTTTTCGCCAAAAGCTTTGGCCAGACGCTTATGAATGATGCGATGATTTGTATGCGAATAATCGCCTGCCAGTTGCATGGCGGCCCAGTATTCCTGCCCTTCTTCCGAATCCAGATCGAGCCAGGCCAGTTTGGCGGCTTCTCCTGAAAGGCCCAGTTTGTCTTTCGCAACGGAAGTGTAATGTTTGCATACTTCAGCGCCAAAATTCCGGGAACCGGAATGACTCAGCACAGCAAAATACTCTCCCGGTTCGATATTTATTAGCCCTGGGGATTTTTTTATGTCAACAAAACCAATATCTACAAAATGGTTTCCATGGCCCGAAGTGCCCAATTGTTTTGCAAATTTTCCCTTTAGGGGTTTCAAAAATTTTATTTCATCAAACTCCTTTCTTTCGAGAATATCAACATCTTGAAGGTCATTAAATTCAGCCAGCCCGAAGCGTGTTTCACTCATCAAAATGTTTTTTATCCTGTTGCGTTCACCATCGATTTTCTTTGGCGAAAAAGGGTACACCGACAGGCACATCCTGCAGCCAATGTCCATGCCAACTCCATAAGGGATCACTGCATTGTAGGTGGCCAGAACGCCACCGATTGGCAACCCGTATCCAACATGGGCGTCGGGCATCAAAGCCCCTTTTACGGCGATTGGCAGTTTCATTGCCATCTGCATTTGCTCAATGGCAGCGGGATCGATGTTTTCTGCCCCATATACAGGAAATTCAAGCGCGGTTTTGTTCCAGTTAATCTTTTCAGGTTTTTTGGGTGCAGGTTTTTCTGTCAGCAATAATGCCAGTTCTCCCAGAACGGGGTCATCGGTATACTGCCCGGGGTGCATGTTTATACGTTCAAGCAATTCCATCACTTCAACCTTGTTGGATCGTTTAAAATGCTTGCTGGTGAGCCGCAGTGCCAGTGAAATTGCGCGATCGCTCGAATAACCAATCCGTTTGAGTTCCTTGCCGCGTATTTTCATCTTTTTCATTATCCTCTGTTTAATACGGTTCAAAAAAAACATTTACATTTAGGGTGAATCAAATACTTTACTTTATGAGAACGAAAATACCATTCTTATTGTTCCTTTTGTTCCAGCTATCGGGATATCGTATTGATTTTATTAAGTGCCGGATTAATTTTACAATACGCTAACCTATTGGGAATGGCTGAGGGATTACATTTGATAGCCGTACTCTTACTATCTGTATTTTTCATAATTTTCGGGACTACACGCATGAAGCTGCACCCGTTTATTGTGCTGCTGCTGGCTTCCTACCTGACAGGGTTAATGGCAGGGTTACCGGCAGAAGGAATTGCACAAATTATTGCCGGCGGATTTGGCGATATTATGGCTTACATCGGAATTGTAATTGTTTTGGGAACCATCATCGGCATCGTACTTGAAAAATCAGGAGCAGCTATCAGACTGGCCGACATGGTTTTGAAACTGGTGGGCAGGCGGTCGCCGGGACTTGCAATGTCGATAATCGGATACATTGTTTCCATTCCGGTATTTTGCGATTCAGCCTATGTAATTCTTTCATCGGTAAAAAAATCACTAGTTATCAAAACAGGCCGAAGTTCCGTAACCCTATCTGTAGCGCTGGCTACAGGGTTATATGCCACACATACATTTGTGCCCCCTACCCCTGGTCCAATTGCTGCCGCAGGAAACCTGGGGCTTACCGATCAGCTGGGACTTGTCATTTTGTTTGGGCTGGCTGTGGCATCGGTTTCCATGTTCAGCGGATACGCATGGGCCATCATTGCAGGTAAAAGAAATAAAACAACAGAAGACAATGAAGAATTCAAACAGCCCGCAACCGATGACAGAGCACTTCCATCGGCAGGCAGATCGATTTTACCAATAGTAGTACCAATCCTGCTGATTGCCCTTCGCTCAGTTGCCACCTACCCGGCAAGACCCCTGGGCAGTGGGCCGGTATTTGATTTTTTCAATTTTGCGGGCCAGCCTGTCAATGCCTTGCTTGCAGGATTCCTGCTGGCATTCCTGCTGTTTCCTGCCTTTAATAAAGAAACCCTCAGCGGATGGATAGGCGATGGAATATTGGCAGCTGCCCCGATACTTCTTATAACAGGGGCTGGAGGTGCCTTTGGTACTGTATTAAAAGAAGCCGGAATTGGCGAAACAATGGGGATAATGCTGGCCCGTTATCAATTGGGCATTTTGCTGCCTTTCATAATAGCAGCAGCTTTTAAAACAGCTCAGGGTTCTTCAACGGTTGCCCTGGTAGCAACATCGGCACTCATTGCTCCCCTGTTGCCTGCAATCGGTCTCGATTCAAACATGGGCAGAGTTTTGGCAGTAATGGCTACAGGTGCCGGGGCAATGACTATCTCCCATGCCAACGACAGCTTCTTTTGGGTAGTGACCCAATTTTCAGGGATGGATGTTCAAACCGGCTACAGAACACATACCGTGGCTTCACTTTTGCAGGGAATAACGGCAATGGCATTCATTTTTTTATTGCAAATATTTTTTATTAAATAATTAGAATTTATTTTCCGGTTTTGTTCGGGTGTGATAATTAAAAACCGCAAACTTAGCTTTATACTCTATTCGCCACATTCAGATATTTCATCCAAAGCTAGCTACACTTGCAGACATGAAAGCCGCAGGCCATTTTTTAATCGCCCCGTAAATTGCATGATCACTATTCAAGAACACATGTTTATAATTTTTGGCCACCGGAAGCTGATTTCCACAAAAGGTAGTTTTAGTGAAATAAACCGAATCATCGTTACAGGTGTTAAGGACATATGAAACCCTTATACACAATATACAATTCGTATGGAGAAAAATAGAAGACAAACATTCCGGGACACAATCTGGAAACCATTTAAGAATCCCCTTTACAAATCTAAAATACAATCAGAAAACAAAAAGCCCGGCATAAGAAAAATAGGAAGGAGCCTTGAATTCATTTCACTTTTTTTTGGCATTCCACTGCTTATTTATTACGATTCGCTTTTACAACATCCCAGCCTGATATTGTTACCCATACTGGCAGGGCTGATACTTTACTTTGTGCTAAAAAAGGACTTTAACATTCATGCCCTGGTCAGGTTTAATGTTCCCCGTTCCATTGTCTGGAAAAATATTGGCCTCGTGTTTTTAATGGGATTGTTCCTTTTTGTATTTGTCTATTTTTATGCCCCCGAGAATCTGTTCAATCTTCCGCGGGAAAATCCCCAAATCTATTTAATGCTTATTTTGTTCTATCCATTGTTTTCGGCCTACAGCCAGGAAGTGGTATACCGTACTTTTCTTTTTACCCGATACAAAACGCTCTTTAAAAGCAGGAAATTTCTGATTGCAGCCAGTGGGATCACCTTTGCCTTTGCCCATATTGTGTATTACCATCCGCTTTCAATGCTTCTGACACTTTTTGCAGGGGTATATCTGGCATGGGTATATAAAAAAACAAAAAGCGTTCTTTTCACTGCAATTTTACATTCACTGCTGGGAATTATGGTTTTCACTTTAGGGCTGGGAGAATATTTTTGGCTTAATATGGAAAGACACTTATAATCCAAAAATATTATCTCAGCGAATGATACTTTCCTGAACTCTTCTCTCAAAATAATGGCAAAAAAGTTTTGGACAAGCCCATTCCGATATTTTCATTTACAAATAACTCTTCCATAACTTTATGCCGGGAGCTGAACAGATAATAATCACAGCCAACAATAAAAGCAATGCGATTATCATATGAGATTAAACCGATCCTGCTCAAATCTGTTTTATTATTTAGTTAACAAAAATATTTATTCCTTTGAGTTAATTAAGATATTTGTATCCATATTTCATTAAAAACTATCAGGGTGGAAATAAAAGATCAGGAATTAAACTTCAGGCAATTAATGGAAGCCCTGCCTGTGGCTGTAATTTTGGCGAACGATGAAGGTAAAATAAATTACCTGAATGTATTTGCTGAAAACATGTTTGGGTACCGCGAACCGGAATTAAGGGGCCAGAGAGTGGAATCACTGCTTAACAGCGCGTTTTATAATTTCACTCCAGAATTCTGGGACCAATTTTTTTCCCAACCTGCATCGGCGACCCATTGGGGGAACAATGAATGCCAGGCTCAGCTAAAAAATGGAAATAAAATCCCTGTTGAAGTTCAGATGAACCCGATTGAAACGGTTAAAAATAAGTATGTTTTAATAACTATAACCAACATAACGGAGCGCGTAAAAGTAACCGAACAGCTTCGGCTGGTTGTGGAATCGACTCCCAATGCTATGGTCCTCACCGATGCGCAGGGAAAAATTGCCCTTGTAAATAAACAAACAGAAATGCTTTTCGGATACCAGCGCAACGAACTCATAGGAAAAAATGTTGAGATACTTGTTCCTGAGAGAATGAAGCAGCATCATCCCAAATACCGGCAGAAATTTCAGGAACATCCGAAAGCACGTCCCATGGGAGCAGGCCGTGATTTATTTGGCGTAAAAAAAGATGGTACTGAAATCCCGGTAGAAATAGGGTTAAATCCAGTTGAAAAGGACGGAAAACGATTTGTTCTGGCATCGGTCATCGACATTACAGAAAGGAAGAAGAACGAGGAGGCCATCCATTCCTATGCAAGGCAGTTAGCAGAAAAAAACAAAGAGCTGGAGGAATTTACAAATGTTGCATCACACGACCTGCGTGAGCCATTGAATTCAATAATCAGTTTTACTGAACTGCTGAAGCAAAGAAAAAGCAACCAACTTGACGAGGAGGGACTTAAAATGATTGATTATATAAGTATGTCTTCAGCACGGATGAGCGAACTGATAATCGGACTGCTCGATTATGCCCGACTGGGAAACAGCAAGGAATTAAGGATGACCGACCTAAACGAACTTTTAACAACGGTTTTACTAGATCTTGATTCCTCAATAAAAGCATCAGATGCTATAATAAATGTGGGTAACCTACCCATTCTGAATGTTTTTACAATGGAGTTCAGATTGTTACTTCAGAACCTTATAAGCAATGCATTAAAATACAGAAAGCCGGATGTCTCCCCTAAAATATCTGTCTCGGCTGACAAGGTACAAGATGGATGGCTATTTAAGGTAAGCGATAATGGCATTGGTATTCCTGAGAACCAGACAGAGAAAGTATTCAATTTGTTTCACCGGGCACATCGAAGGAGTGAATACGAGGGTACAGGAATAGGACTGGCCCATTGCAGAAAAATAGCCGAACTTCACAAAGGCCGGATATGGGTAGAATCAGAACAGAACATAGGCAGTACGTTTTTCCTGCATATTCCTTCAGGATTATTCTGAAGGGAGATCTCTTATATGTTTTTTACTAAAATATTTACACGGGTGGAGATTGATTTTTTTTGCTCCCGGAAGCCAGTAAAACGAAACATCGGTTTTATACTGCCTGACAGGAACTGAACCTTCATGCCTGCCACAGCCCCTCCTCGACAGACTTACACTCCACAGCCGATGCTTCAAATGAAAAAGCACTTTTAGTTTTTTCAGTTCCAAATGATTTCATCGCAATTGTTAATTGTTATTATTGGGACTGTCCACCCAAATCATAGATCCCTGCCTGATTTATAATTAAACAACTTTTTTCGTTACTAATCTTTTGTAAAACATAAAAAAATTAATAGAAAAAACTTATATTAGATGAAAATGCTGGAAAAATGAGCAATGCACTTCTGGAATATTTAAACCACCGGCTGGGGGAACAACGAGCAACTGTAAACAGGAAAAAGATCCCCGGTCCGGTTATTACTATTTCACGTGAAGTTGGGTGTAACGGAGTAAAACTGGCCGAGAAAATAACAGACAGTTTAAATCATCGCAATTTTGACTTCACTTGGAAAGTTCTTAGCAAAGAGGTGTTTTTCCATAGCGCCAAAGAGCTGGATATGGATCCGGAAGAAGTAAAGCGGGTTTTTAAGTTCGACAGCTATATGTTCAACGATATTTTAAATGCCTTTGGAACAAAGAAATTTAAAAGTGAAAAAAAAGTAATCAAAACTGTGATTGAAGTAATTCATTCATTTGCAGAGGATGGATTTTGTATTATTGTTGGCCGCGCGGCACATATTATTGCACAGGACATTAAAAATTCGCTTCACCTCAGACTGGTGGCTCCTTTGGAATACAGAATCAAGACAATAATGACAAATAACTATTTAAATCGCGAGGAGGCCATTGAATTTATTAATAAGGTAGAAAAAGAAAGAGCTGCTTTTCGCAGGGCAATTAAAAAAGAAGCCCTCGAAGCTGATTGTTTCGACTTATGCCTCAACAGAGCTTCTTTTCAGGATAAGGAGGCAGTTGAAATGATAGAACTGGCTGCAGAAAAGAAAAACATTTTCAATGCTTTTATCCATACCTCCTCCACATTTTAAAACAGAAGCAATTGCTTATTCATTTTATTTTTGAAGCTGTAACCCGTCCAGTCAATTTCGGGTATGAACGACTCGAAACAATTCTTTTCCCCATATAAAAAATCCATTTTCCTATCGGGTTTATTGTAGCACATCATGGGGTGCATCGATTTAATTACCTGTTGAGGCCCAATTGGGGCTATTGCTTTAGCTGCATGGTTACCCCAGACAAACCAGGTAACCAATGGTGCAGTCTCTGCTATAAAATGCAGAAGGTGCCGGGTAAACTTCTCCCACAGTACCTGATGACTCCCAGGCCTTCCTGGCACACAGGTAAAAGATGTATTCAACAACAGGATACCCTGTCTCTCCCAATGCTCAAAAAGCTTTCCCGGTGGCAGTATCGGAAAATCGGCGACTATTTTTTGTTTTAACTCATTATACGGTATAACACTTCGGGTATACGCCTTATAAAGTGCGCGCAATATATTCTTCAGCGAGATGTTTTGAAAAGGCTGATTCCACGACTGCAGGGTTCCAACTTCAAATGCACGTCCCGTAGCAACACCGGGCTGCGGGTACGGATCCTGACCCAATATTACGATCTTTGCACTGGAAAGCGGCACCCTTAGAAACCGGAGTACCTTTTCAGCTGAAGGGGTAAATCCTGACCTTGTAGCTTCTGCCTCCGCGATAACAATTAATTTTATAATTTCTTCAGACAGGAATGGAAACCAGTCGGAATGGATTTTATGCTCCTTTAAATAAAGAGAGTCTATTATGCCCTTATCCGGTAATTTTTTCAGGTAGTCCTTTAACATTGATTGGTTTCAAATGATTGGGCTTTATTTCAAACATATCATTTGGCGTTAATTTACATTCCTCAATCATCTGGATGCAATATTCCAGCTGTCCCAGATCACTTCCCAGGTTGTTGGTTCCGAATGTAAATTTAATCCCTGCCTCTTTTGCCATTAGAATCATCTCGGAAGAGGGGAGCTTATAACGTGCATTGATTTCCAGTGCAATATTATTATCAGCCAGCACCTTAATAACCCTCTGCATACGTTCCTTTGTCCATAACTGGCTATGTTCGTCCATTAACTCATCAGGTAAAACTGTCGGATTCACATATATATCTACAGGTTCCTGTGAAAAAATAGCTTCTATCTTAACAAGCAACTGATCCATGAATTGTTGCCTATCGTCAACCCATACCTCTTCCGGGATCCAGATCCGGTTGCGTCGGCCCTTCGAATCTGTAAATGTCATAGCATCAGTAAACACATAGTCAAATTCAGCGATTGCTTTTGGAGAAAATAGAGTAATCCACTCCCTGCCTTCGGCTTGCATGCCTTTAAATGTCGGACTCCCTTTTACAGAATCAATATAGGCATACAACGACTCATCATTGGTGACAGGGAAATGCAATCCACAATTAGGGGCAATTCCATAATTTATGCCAAGATGCTGTGAATTGGCAACTACTTCATCAATTGTCAGTCCACCCTTCAGGTGCACATGGTAATCAACAACAGGGAAACCAGCACGCATAAGCTTTGTAATTAAAGTATCCCATTCATCGTCGATGGATGAATAATCGGGGCTTTCCCGGGGCAATGCACGGGCACGAATGTTTTTGAACCAAACAGTGCTGCCCGGATCGTGTGCCTGTAGGGCAAAAGTCCCTCCTCTTAACCTCATTGCTTCACTCCCCTGAGGCCTCCAGGGGCTCTCTGGCTCTATGTATTCATTTACCTTAACATCGTTTACAAATACTTCAATACGATTTTCCAAAACCTTCACCCGCACTCTAAACCACTCATTGTCATTAACCAGCGGGTAATATATATTCCGGATATTATATATACTGCCTGTCTTCCGTCTTTCTGGATTGTTTTCAGACCCCCTGTAGGAATTATTTACCTGTATTTCATACCCTTGTTGTGGCCAGCCTTCTGGTTGGTATGAAGTATGAATAAATATGCCTGAATTGGATTTTTCACCTGCTTTTACATCGGCTTCAAATTCGAAATTTTTATAATTCCCCTCATAAAAAAGATGGGCGCGTTCTCCGGCACATTTTATTGAGCCATCTTCCACAGTAATGCTTTCCGGGTTCTCAGCAGATTTTTTCCAGCCATTAAGGGTTTCCCCGTCAAACAATGCTACCCACTCTTGGGATGGCTGCTCTGACTTGCAACCCATTAAATTTACTGTTGCCAGTAAAATTGAAACCAATACAACTGTTTTCATTCTGATTTATTAAGATCTATTATTATCCGCCAGCTACATTTTTTTATTCAAATCTAATCATTTGATTCCTCAATATCGAATTTATCCTGAGGATTATTTGCTTTATAACTTACAATCAAAAGAAGTATCACAATAAAAGTCAAGCCATAGGAAGCATAGCTGTAATTTCCAAGGTGGGTATAAGATAAGCTGTAAATCAAAGGTCCTAGGGCACTGGAAAATACAGTTATCGACATTACAAATCCGGTGATGCTTCCCAGGTTTTTATGTCCAAAAAATCGGGGCCAGGTAACGCTCATTAATACATTAAACAACCCGTTTACCATGCCATGCCCTACTATAAACCCATAATAGAAAACTCCATCATTTAAATTGGCAAGCGAAAAAAGTGCTATTAATTCGCCGCTAAGCACAAAATACAGCAGGTACTTTAATTTTATACGATCGCTAATCCACCCGCCGAAAAAGGAAATCCCGACCGATAAAAAAGAAACTGGAATAAATACAGATAAAGCCTTTTCACGGTCCATATCCACAGCATCGAATATTGACACCAGATGAAAGGTAAAACCCGTAATATAGAGCGAATACATGGCAAGCGGAATTACATAAAGCCAGAACACCCATGTGTTGCGTGCTTCTTTGAGTGAAAATTCTTTAAACGGTCTGATTGTTACATGATGTTCGCGGTGGCCATGTTTTTTCCCATCAGGAATAAGCCCTACATCTTCCGGATTATCCCTGAATAAAAAAAAGGCAAACAAGGTAAATCCAATTCCTATAAACCCTGCCATTATTAACCAGGCATACCTCCAGGAGGTCATCCGGATCAAACCATCAAAAGCTAACGGGGCCATAGCAAATCCGACTGCAACGAACACCGACATAATGCCGTTTGCAAAACCCCTGCGGGCAACAAACCATTTCATGAGCATGTTTCGCGATGTCATTGTTAATACTCCCTGACCTGCAAAACGCAACAGAAAAAAAGTAAAATTAAAAGCAGGATAGCAACACTGCTATATGTCACTGAAGTATAATCAGTAACAAAATTCATTATTATCCGGTCGGATTGACTCAGAAGCAGCAATACAGCAGCCAGAAGCAGGGAAGCACCTATAGCTGTCCAGCGGGCACCAAACCTGTCGTATTGCCTGCCGGCCCATGTAAGCAGCAACGAACTGCAAATGGTACCAATCATATAGGCAGTACTTATCTGATTCCTGCTGATTTTTATATTCTCAATCAGGTAATCGGTAAAAGTGGAAACCCCCATTGTTTGCCCCGGGGCACTTGCCAACACGCCAACAACCGATGCAAACAAAATAACCCAGCCGTAAAACAATGGAAATTTTGCCGGTTTAAAAGGAAAAGTATTCCATCTTTGTTTTGGTTTCATTCCTGATTTTTGAGTAAAAGTACGGTTTGAACCGCAGATATATTAAAAGAATTCCTTCTTAGAACAAATAACAATAAAAGATTAACTTTTAATTATATCGTTCAATATCCTATCTGCTCCAATCGTTGGAAAACAGCATTTACACTCAATTACATAATGACTTCACTTATCTGGATAAAAGCTTTGCTGGTGGTAAAATTTGGAACATCAGCCAATATTTCAGCAGCATTTGAGCCAAATGATTCCTCGAAGGCCTCCATATTGTCGAAATAAAAACATGCCATTGCTGCATAAGGGGGGATTGAACCAGGTGCCCCTCCGCTGATACCTCTTTCAACAGAAATATCTTTGAGGCTATCTCCCAACAACTGCTTTACTTTAACGATGTGATGATTACAGTAATAATTCATGTCAAAAAAGGCATCCTCCTCTGCGGGATAAAATACACATAGCTTAATCCTGTCTTTATTCATTGTAGTATATTTCTACATAAACCGTTTTTTTAACTTTTTGTAACTGGATCTCATTGAATTGCAAAAACCACCGTATTTACAAGAAGCAGTAAAGGTTTATGAACCTGAAATTAAGTAGTATTGTTCATTCAAAACTACAAATCCACTTTCAGCTAACCCGGTTTAAGGCATCATTTTAAATATGCAATACTGAAAAATTTCAGCAATTCGGATCACAGATTGTGCTATTTTTGATCTTTCGAACACAAGGGGCAATGCTAAAATTTATTAGTAATATTGATTCATCTAGTTAAGTAAAATATTCCAGTATAAAATTAAACCAATCGGAAATGGCATTTCTGTCGAAACAAAAAATGTTCAGTACACAGTGGTTTATCGACTACCTGTACATACTTATAGGGTCCTTTATTCTAGCAATAGGATATGTGTTTTTTGTAACTCCCCATAAAATTGTACCAGGGGGAGTATACGGCATAGCCATTGTGGTACATTATCTTACGCGCGGAATGTTTGAAATATGGCCCGATGGCTTTCCTATTGGGTTATTCGGACTTATTCTGAATATCCCGCTGACATACGCAGGCATTAAAATTCTGGGGCCCCGTTTTGGCATCAAAACAATTGTCGGTTTTGTCCTGGCCTCTGTTTTTATTGACGGAATAGCTTACCTGCGCCCGGTTAGCAATGCCCCCCTTGTAAACGACGTATTGCTGTCGAGTGTATTTGCCGGGGTGTTAATCGGAGTTGGATTAGGGCTCATTTTCAAATCAAGAGCTACCTCAGGAGGTTCCGACATCATTGCCATGATCATTGCCAAATATACGCGGCTTCAACTGGGAAAACTAATGATTTATGTTGATTCAGCTATTGTTTTAATAGGCCTTGTTGCATTCAAGGACTGGCAGATACCTCTTTACTCATTGGTTGTTATATACATAACAGGGAGGGCAATCGATATGATTCTCGAAGGGGCAGATTATAATAAAGCATTAATAATTATTTCAAAAAAACACCCCGAGATAAAAAATAAAATCCTGAAAGATCTGGAACGGGGAGGCACCTATCTTAAAGGGGAGGGTATGTTTACTGGCGACGAAAAACAAATTATTTATACCGTGGTAAGCCGGCGTGAGGTGGCTGTTCTGCAGGAATACATCAACAACATTGACCCCGAGGCCTTCATAACTGTTATGAATGCCAGTGAAATTCTGGGAGAAGGATTTCAAAGCCTCCGCAGGAAGGTGGAAGCAGGCTAGCCTGGCAATTTCTCCTTCAGCAGGTTCCCTTCCGACATTCACCCCCTCATTTGGGTATTCGGCCGAAAGAAAATGTTATTTTTTCCTAAATGAAAAAAACCGACTTTCATTTTTTTTAAATTTGAACTGTCCTGAAAGCAAAAACAAACCATGAGCAGATTTCTCCTTATTTTTTTGTGTGTATTCCTGCTATTTAATCTGAACAGTCGCAGCCAGTCGGTGGGTCTGGTTTTAAGTGGTGGCGGAGCTAAAGGCATTGCCCACATAGAAATAATCCGTGCCCTTGAAGAGAATAACATTCCAATTGATTACATTGCAGGAACCTCCATTGGTGCCATTATAGGGGGCCTGTATGCTGCTGGATATTCACCCGACCAGATGGAGGAACTTTTTCGCTCCGATGATTTCTATTTTTGGTCGACCGGCCGGATCCAAAAAGAGTACCGCTACCATTTCACCCGCCCCGAAGCCAATCCTGCATGGCTCGAACTGAGGCTGACAAAAAGGGACGACCGCCTGACTGTACTTCCTCCAACGAACATAATTCCCGAGGTGCAGATGGATTTTGCATTTATGGAACTTCTTTCATCAACCAATACGGCCTGCAACAACAGCTTCGACAGCCTTATGGTTCCGTTTTTCTGTGTAGCTACCGATGTACACTCAAACGAAGCAGTCATCCTGCGCAAAGGAGATCTAAGCGAGGCCATCCGTGCTTCCATGACCTTTCCCATATACTATAAAGCCATTCAAATCGACGGCAAACTGTTGTTCGACGGCGGAATTGTTAATAACTTCCCCCAGGATGTAATGGAACAAATCTACAACCCCGATATTATTATCGGCCATAAGGTAGCAGATGCTGCCCGGGCACCGGGGACCGACAACCTGATGGAACAGATCACCAACATGGTTATGCGGCCTACCAATTACGAAATTCCCCACGAAAAAGGCATTCTGCTTGAAACCAAATTCCACAACGTCAGCCTGCTCGATTTTCAGAAATATGATTTTATTGCCCGGGAAGGTCGCAAAACAGCAGAAAATTTAATTGACAGCATAAAAACACGGATTCATCGACGGGTTTCAATAGAGGAAGTAAACAAAAAACGCAACGCATTCAATTCAAAAAAACCGGATCTTTATTTTCAGAACATCCAGGTAGAGGGTGTTGAAGACCCGATGCAACGAAGGTTCATTATTCAGTCGATGAAACACAACTATAACATTGTGTCGCTCGATGAACTGAAAAGAGAGTATTTTAAACTCATCGCCAATGAACATCTGAAGTCAATCAGGCCGCTTGCATATTACAATCCGGAAACCGGGTTCTATGACCTGCATCTGAAAGTGGAGCCTGAAAAAAACATGCGTATAAATATGGGAGGCAATATTTCTACTAAACCCATTAACCAGGGATTTGTCAGCTTCGATTACCGCACCTATCAAAACAGGGCCTATACCCTTAGTTCAAACATCTACTTTGGAAGGTTCTACAGCTCATTCAAAGTGGGAGGACGCATTGATTTCCCCACTTCCCTGCCCTTTTACCTGGCCGGATATTCTACACTGAACCGGTGGGATTTCTTTGCTTCCAGTTCAGAGCTGTTTTTTGAAGATGTAAGACCTCCGTATATTATTCAGGGTGAATACAACCTGCGTATGGAAGCAGGCATACCACTGGGGCTGCATTCAAAACTCTTTGCAGGCGGAGCTTTTTCCAACTCAAACGATGAGTATTATCAAACCGATATTTTTAAAAAAGAAGACCAACCCGATCAAACCACATTTAACGCCTTTACCGGCAACCTGGGATATGAACGTAATTCGTTAAACTTCAAGCAATATGCCACCGAAGGAGAATACACCTCAATAACTGCCCAATACATTGCCGGAAGAGAAATGAACAAACCCGGAACCACTTCAGCCACCACCATACGTTCAGCAAGGCATCACGGTTATTTTTTACTGCAGGCAAAACTCTTACGTCACATCAATGTGGGCAGGAAATTTACTTTGGGAACCCAGATAGAAGCTGTTTACAGCAACAAGGAACCATTTAAAAACTACCGATCAACAATGCTTACCGCTCCCGGATATACACCAACACCCCACAGCCAGTCGTTGTTTATCGAAAACTTTCATTCAAACAATTACCTGGCCGGAGGTTTAAAAACCATCTTTCACCTAAAACCGGCTTTGCATCTGCGCCTCGAAGGCCATGCTTTTGTTCCTGTAAAAGAAGAACTTCCAACTCCTGAACTTACTGTTTTTACAAACCAAAAGTTTTTCACAAATTATTACCTGCAGGGAATGGCATCGCTGGTTTACCATACCGGTATAGGTCCGGCAAGCATATCGCTTAACTATTACGAAAAAAACAATACCAACCTCTACATGACACTGAATTTTGGCTACATCCTGTTTAATAAAAGAGGATACTAAAATTTACTGAAAATTATTGAATTAATACCCGGTGGAATTCTCCCTGTCAAATTGTGGGGGCCTGTATTTAATTCTCAACAGACAATAAAAAGTGAACATCAAACGTCCGGTAAGGCACTCCTGCATGTTGCCTGGTTAAAATGGAATTGTTTTCAGGCATCGGCAACTAATGAATTTGCCGCCCTTTTTTCCACGGCCAGCGGAACCGTAAACAAAAACCTGCTGCCCTGGCCCGGCCGACTTTCAACCCTGATCTCCCCACCGTGTTTATCGATAAATTCCTTGCACAATATCAATCCAAGTCCCGACCCCTTTTCTCCCATTGTCCCTTTTGTACTTTCATGGGAATCAACACGAAACAAGGCAGCCAGTTTATTTTCATCAATGCCAACGCCTTCATCGGTGACCTCTATCTCCACAAAAGTGTTTTCCTTGTGGGCATTTACATCAACTTTACCGCCCGGATGCGAAAATTTTATAGCATTGACAATCAGGTTTTGCAAAACCGATTTTATCATATTCATATCTGCATACACAATATAATCATCACCCAGGACATTGCTAAGCGTTAAGTTTTTAATCTGAGCCGTTGGTGTCATCATCTCAACTACTTCCTGAACCAGGTTTCGGAGGCTGCATACCTCGGGCTGAAAACCCAGCTGACCTGTTTGTACATTCACCCAATTCAGCAGGTTTGTCAGCACATCAAGCGTTGGTTTTGCCGAAAGGTTAATGTACTGAAGAATTTTTTTAATCCGGTCGGAATCGTATTTTTCATAATTTTGAAGCAACAAATCAGTAAACCCGATAATACTGCTGAACGGAGCCCTAAGATCATGTGCAATTATAGAAAATATTTTATCTTTCGTTGAATTTAGCTCCCTCAGCTGATTTTCGATCTGCTTCACTTCGGTTATATCGCGTAATACCGACCCAAATAACCGGTCGTTTTCGCCCAGTTCAATTGGAAAAACAATTGCCTGAATAATGCGTACCCCTTTTCCCTCAACGTAAATTTCATTCTCGAAAAGCTTATTGAAAGCATCGGGATTCGACATTTTTATCATCTCATCAAACATTTGACGGATGAGATCCTTATTTTTATACTTTCCGCTCAGGATATCGTATTGCAGGTCGTAAAGCAACCGGCCAAGGGCATCTTCTGTTTTGACCCCGGTTATATTTTCAGCTCCCGAATTCCAAATAATTATTTTCCCGTCCAGTTCGTAAATCAGAATGCCGTCACTGATCTGATCAATAATTTTTTTCAGCTTAATTTCGCTGTCGTTCAATGCCTTCTGAAGCTGCTTCTGAATTGTAATATCGCGGCATATATGAACAAACGCCGTATCGTTATTCCAGGTAATTTTCTGTGCAATTACATCAAGATAAAAATGTTCTCCATCCCTGTTCCGGTGAATCACCTCAAACCTTGAACTGCCGGTTTTCAGGAGTTTATCTACCTCCCGCAGTATTGCATCTTTGTCCTGGGTGGCATCAATCTGCCAAATTGAAGTATTAATAAACTCGTCATAAGGTATCTTATATCTTTCGCATGCTGCTGCATTAACCGTAAGAATCGTCCCGTTGGATGAAAGGATAAAAATATAATCGCTCGCATTTTCAAAAAGCTTTTTGTAATTTTCTGATTCAAGGTATCCATTAAACTGTTTTTTCCTGAGCAGTGCCTCAAACTCGTCAAAAGCTTCCGATAAATTAGCGTTAGAAAATTGACTTTGAACCGAAGATTCAAATTGCCGTTTCAAATCCTTGAATTTTTGTAAAATATCCATACCCGCAATGTTCGGTTTAAATTGTTAGTTTTTTTTTTATAACCACATGAGTTTAATTCATATGATCATTTAAAAAGTCAAAATTCGGGCATTGTTTTTCAGGTAACCTGTCAAGGTTTTACCCATAGCTTTCACCTCAAATCCCAAATCTTTCAGTTCATCGTGTACATTGTATTCTTTGGCACATGTAATGCAGGCTTTTATTTGTAAGCCATCGGATTGCATGGCTTTTAATTTTTGCTGAAGCTTCAGGTTTTCAGCGGCCAGTTTGGCCGAAGGTCCCCAGATAATTAAAACGGTTTGTTTAAAGAAACTTTTGGTAACGGCAGCGTGGGCATACATAAACACCATCCTTTCCGCAACATAAATATCTCCGCTGGTCCAGACGATAACCAATAGGTCAGAGGCATCTTCAGTTTCTTTTGAGTGCTTCATTATCTACAGGATTAATTTAATTCAAGTTACAAATAAAAAATGACTAATTCTTATATTTAACAACATATTATTTAATTTTATTCCTCAGGTTTTCAGTATGTAGTACAAACTAATGCTACTGCAAACATCCCCTCAAAATAATTGACCATTTGCAGTAAGGTTTGTATCTTTATACAAGCGATAACCATAAATAAGGGAAAGCTATGAAAAAGCAGATGGGAGAGGTTCAGTTGGAGGCGGTACAGGGCGATATAGCAAACCAGCATGATATGACAGCAGTAGTGAATGCAGCAAATGCGCAATTAATGCCCGGAGGGGGGGTGGCCGGGGCCATTCACCGGGCTGCCGGCCCCGCACTTGCCGACGATTGCCGGCGCCTGGCTCCTATCCGCCCGGGTGAAGCCGTGCTAACTCAGGGATTCGACCTCCCCAATAAATATGTTATTCATGCCCTTGGTCCGGTTTACGGAATGGATAAACCTGAAAACATTTTACTTGCCGATTGCTACCGCAATACCCTGATTCTTGCCGAAGAGCAAAAAATCGACTCCCTTGCTTTCCCTGCTATATCAACAGGTGCGTTTGGTTATCCGTTTGAAGCAGCAACCGACATTGCGCTTCAGACCGTTACTGATATGATTCCGGATCTTAAATATGTCAGGCACATCCGTTTTGTTCTTTATGGCGATATCGATTTTGAGGTATACATCGACAGGCTGAGGGATATCAAAGAATAGCCTGCTGCCGGCCGGCTTTATACTTTTTCCCTGTAGAACAAATTGTCGACTGAATACCGGCCAGGGCCATAGATAAACAAAAACAGCAACAGTAAAGTCATAGCAAAATCGGTACGTGCGGCATGTGCCATGAACCAGAAACCCTCTTCGGTCAAAACAGGAATCTTTGTAGTTATAATTGCTGTAATCATTATTGCAAGCAGCGGAAGAACAGCAAGCCGGGTCAGCAGCCCAAAAAGAATAAGCAGCCCGCATACAACTTCAAAAACTGCCACAAAGTAGGCAAAGAAGGTGGCATAATTAAAGCCTATTGTTTCAAACCTGCCGACCCCGGTTATTTCAGGATACAAAAATTTTTGAATCCCTTCCGACAAAAAAACCAACCCAACAATCAGCCGGATAAGAATAAAGGTACGGGTTCTTTTTGAACGGAAGATTCTTCTGATTGAATTCATCGTGTCAGAAATTTCAGGATTTTATGTATAATTCAAACACAGGCATCATATTTTTGCTGGTACTGAAAGAACAACAAACATAAGTACAAGTTCATCACAAATGTCGGGTTCATCCCTTTAACCCCTTAAATCAGGCCCAGGGCCAGAGCCAGGGCAATCAGCACCAGCATGACAGTTACAAGTACCTGGATGAACCCAAGTGTAATTTTATGCAGGAGCAACCTGCCGGTTAAAGCTCCTGCGATGGCTGCCAGGGTGGCCGAAACAAGCAGCCAGGTGTTCTGCGACAACCCCGAAGCAGTAAAGCGCGAGGCATACACCGATAAACGGGTAATATCGACAAGCGAAGCGATAATAACTCCCGTTGCAATGTAAGCTTCCTTCGACAGGCCGCTTTTTATAAGAAAGGCACTGCGCAGTGCCCCCTGGATGCCGGCCAGCCCACCAAAAAAACCACTCAGGGCACCGCCCAGCATCAACTTGCTTTTACCAAACTGAATGCGCCTAGCCTGGGGCATTATTTCAAAAAGTGAGAAAAACATAAGCAACACGGCAATTATCAGCTTCAGGGGAGTAACTTCAAACTCGCTTCCCCACATTTCATAGGCATAGAGCGACGGCATATCCGACAAACGAAGCAACAGCCATGCTCCGGCAAACGATGCCAGGATGGCCGGCATCCCGAAACGAAAAAGAACTGTTTTATCAGCTTTCCTGCCAACAAGCGCCATCTTGAATACATTGTTTGTAAAATGAACAACCCCGGTTAGGGCAATGGCTATATCAACCGGAAAAAAAAGGGCAAACACGGGCATTAATATGGTACCCAAACCAAAACCGGAAAAGAATGTAAGTATGGCTGTAAAAAATGCAGCCAGGCTAATGACAACTATTTCAAACATCATAGGAATATTCTCACTTTGCTTTCGATTTACAACTTATTTACTGCCTGAGCAAATTCCCGGAAGCTATCAGGCGAATTGTTTTTTACAAATACTATAAACAAAGAATTCCTAACTTTTTATAATTCTTCAATGAAATTTAATAAAACTGTAACGCATTGTGTTATTTATGCACCTACCTTCGACTGACTAAATTCAATGTTAATTCAATATAAACTCAATTTAAACTCAATATAAACTCAATTACAACTGAATTTACATTGAATTTATACTGAATTATAATAGAGTTTTATATGTGCTTGAGGTGAACTTACTGTTTAACCCGGCCCCCTTTCGTTTACCGGCTGTTGTACCGGGGGATTTAAATAAAATTAAAATTTATCACCCCTCGCCTAGTGTGAAATTTTAAAATGCGCGAACAATATTTGGGAAGCCGATTCAAAAAATAATTTCACAAGTGCATATTGATTTTCGGCGCTCTGTTCTTTTACGATTTGCGAAAGCGGTAAAACTGCTCCGTGCCATTTGGGCATCATCCATTTTCCGGTGGCCGGCTCACCAGGTTTTGAATCCTGATCAACAGGTTCATCCGACATGTAGCTCAGGTAAAAATAGGGTTCATCAACGATATGATCGGGGATTGCCCATCCCATGCCAATTGTTTTGGTTTCCCGGCCTTCCCGGTTATGCTCAACCGGAAATGAGAAGCCGGTATCGAAGTGATTTGGCCAGGTATATACGGGGCATGCCCCGGCATAGCCGGCTCGTAATTCATTCAGCACCAGGCTGGCATTGTGCCGGTACTTTATATTTTCAATTACAGCCTCCTGGGGTCCGGCTGTAAAAAACATCCCTTCATCGAGCGAATCCGTTGGCAACTCATACGGCTGTTCCGTCTTTAGCAAAGAAACATCGGCTCCGGCCCGATGGAGCTGTTTTTTATATTCAATCAGTATTTCAGGAAAAGTTTGTCCCTCGAGCGGAATTTCGCTGATAACCGATCTGTTTCTATCGCGCAGCTGCAATACCAGGTTTCTCAGCAGCAGGCCGGCAACAATGCCATCGGGAAGCTGCTGGCCAAGCAACATTTCCTGTTGGGCAATGTATTGCATTGCAATATTACTGCGATCATCCTTTTCCGGTACCAGGTACCGCCCGGTGAGGGCAATGAACTGGGCAGCCAGGTGCTGAAGTTGCATCGCCTTGTGTATGTCACTGTTGTAGGTGGCAGTTAACTGTTTCCAATGTTCCATTTTATTATTTTTAGTCGTTTCTGATTTCTACTCCCTTCCAAAAAGCAACATGGTCTTTTATTTCTGAGGCTGCCTTTGAAGGTTCGGGATAATACCATGCGGCATCTTTATTCACTTCGCCATCCACCTCCAGATGGTAATAGGAAGCGGTCCCTTTCCAGGCGCATTTTGTATGGGTATGGCTCTCCCTGAGGTATTCACGGTTTACGGAGCCGGGCGGAAAATAAGGATTGCCTTCCACCTGTTTGGTTTCATTGCTTTCTGCTATAATTTTTCCTTTCCAGACTGCTTTCATTATTCTCTTTTTTATTGATTCCTGAAAATTTATAGTTACACTCTTTCCCACAATGAATCGACAAAATAGTGCTGGTTGTCGGTAAAATTGGATGCTACCCGAAAGCCACTATTCCGGGCCAGTTTCCCGATTGACTCCAGGTCGTATTTTCGGGAGCGTTCCACAAAAATTGCTTCCCACTTTTCAAAATGAAACGTTTGCCCCAGCATACCGATATGCACGTGCTGATCGGCTTTCGACAACAGAAAACTTTTAACCTCCCCTGTTTCAGGATTGTATTCGGTATGCTGCTCGAAGTATGCGGTATCGAATTCAGCATCCAGTTCGCGGTTCAGTCTTTCAAGCAGGTTCAGGTTGAACCGGCGGGTATGTCCGTGGGGATCGTTATAGGCATTCATTATTACCTGTGGCGATTTTTTCAGATCGAATCCAATAAGCAACTTGTCACCCGTGCGGGTAAATCCGGCTAACTGTTCCAGAAACCGGTCGGTTTCGGCATCCGAAAAATTGCCGATATTTGAGCCCAGGAACAGGATAACTTTTTGATCGGAGGCAAAACCGTTCAACTCCTGCAGTTTTTTGAAGTAATCGCCCGTGCGGGGATAAACCTCCACTTGGGGAATTTCACGGTTCAGCATGGCTTTCATGTCGTCGTTTGCTTTTTGGCTGATATCGATGGGGATGTACTGAAACCGGGCACCCTGGGCTGCAAGGTATTTGAGCAGGATTTTTGTTTTCTGCCCGTCACCCGAACCGAGTTCCACCAGGCTGAACGATTTTTCCCCATTGCCAAACCAGCGGGTCAATGCTTCCTTGTGCTGAAGCAGGATCTGCTCTTCACACCGTGTAAGGTAATATTCAGGCATTTTCATGATCTCCTGGAACAGGATGCTTCCGGCATCGTCGTAAAAATACTTCGACAACAGAAATTTTGGTACCGATGACAGGCCCTTCAGGGTATCGGCAGCCAGGACTGAAGTTACAACTTGTTGCGACATAATCAATTGCGGGTTAATGAATATGCTGGATCAATTATTGGCGGCCTACGGCCAGCTTTTCTTCAGGCACACCTGTTTCAAAGGGGTTTTCAGGATCGTTGCTCCATTCGAACCAGCCTCCGTCGTACACCGATACCCGGGGCCAACCCATGAGCCAGGCATTGAACCACGCCTCGCTGCCGCGCCAGCCGGTCCCGCAATAGAATGCCAGGTGCTTGTCGCGGGTGATGCCGCTGCTTTCCCATATATGAGCAACTTCGTGGTATTCGCGGGTGGTGTTGTCAACATTCCGGTAGTTTTCCATGTGATAGGCATCGCTGCCGCAGTCGGCAAACACAGCCCCGGGGATCCGCCCCTTTGCTTCGATGTAGTTGTATCCGCTTACCTCCCCGATGAATTCGGGCCAGCTTCTGACGCAAACCAGTTCGCTGCCGGGGTCGGCCAGCATTTTTTTGGCCTCGGGAGTATCAACGGCAAGATGCGGGTTTGCCGGAACCGGCATCCCAAAATCGTTTACAGGCATCTTAGGAACATCCTCTTCCGATACATCATAGCCTGCATCGCTCCACGACTGGAAGCCGCCGTTCAGTATCCGTACATCCTTCACCCCGGCATACATCATGATAAAGGCGTTGCGGATGGCGCCTATGTCGCCGGCAGCGCTGCCGGGAAAGGGATCGTCATTTTTTGGGAACATGTGCTTTCCATACAACACAACTGTGGTATCAGCCGTAATCCCATGGCTCTCCAACGCCTCTTTTATTTCTCCGGGAGAGCGCCGGTTCCACGTTTCCGGGGCTTCAAGAGCAAGGGTATCCATATCGATGGCACCGGGTATGTGCCCGCTTAAATACGCATCGCGGTTGCGGTAATGGGCATGTACAACAACAAACCGGTCGTTGTCGTACAATGGCGGCTTTTCACCTGAAATGAGTTTTTTCAGCCAACCGGCAGAAACCAGCCGACTGAACCGCGTAAGTTTTTGGACAGGCAATTCGGGATTGGGCGCCCATTCATTCACAAAATAATTGTAAACAAATACCTTTTCGTATCCCGATTTTTCGAACCGTTCAGCGGCCTCTCCCGCTTCTTTGGGTGTATATCCATATACAACCACAGTATCATCGGGAAAAATTTCCTTGCGCCGAACGATTTCTATCCAATCGATGTAGTTGAGCCATTTTGCCGGAAGGCTGCGGGCTCCTTTTATATGGCCCCCACGCAGTTCACCCTGAAGTTGCCAGCCGTTATAGGCATCGGCCGGACGAACGTCAACAATTTTACAATCATTCTCCAGCCTCAGTTGCTGAAGCTCCATTGTTCCAATTGATTTTATCATAGAATAAAATTACGTATGTTATATTTTGTGCTTTTATGTGTCTGTTCATCTGTTTAAGAGGAAACAATTTTATTGGTACAAAGTTTTAAGCCCCTGGTGCAGTTGTTTCTGACCGGCAGTATGGGATTAACCCCGAGGTACAAAATCGTAAAAACAGGTATGTATTTACCTGCTGCTGCTTGTATATTCATTGCAAGCCCTTATTTTTACCTGTACTTATGGGCCAAAAGAAAAAGAACATAATCATTTGGGGTGCCGGTTTCCTTGTAACGGAGGGTTTAATGTCGCTGCTCGGTAAAACAGGCAACTATATTGTTACAGGGGTTAAGGACTCGCAGCAAAATATAATTGAGGTTGCCCGAAACGGGAAGCCACACGTACTTGTGATTGATGCTGACGCCCCTGGATTCGATGCAGAAACTTTACAGGATGTTAAAAACATTTCAACCCCACCGGCAGTTATGTTGCTGCTCGATAATATAACCCGCCATGAATTTCAACGGTATTCGGAGGCAGGCATTGAAAACCTCCTTCTCAAAGATGCTTCCGCGGAAGAAATCCTGAATGCTGTGGAAGCGGCTGTCAGCAAAAGAAAGCATTACAGCAGCGAAATCCTTGAAAAGATTCTGGATTCGGATGAAAAAAAGCCGCAAGCCGATACCAAAAACCAGCTGACTCCTTCAGAAAAAGAGGTCGTAAGGCTGATTGCCGGAGGGCTTACAACAAAACAGATTGCCGCCCGGCGCAACATCAGCTTTCATACGGTAAACACCCACCGAAAGAACATCTTCCGCAAACTGCAGGTTTCCAATGCTTCGGAACTTACAATGAAGGCCATTAAAGCGGGATGGATTGATAATATTGAGTATTATATATAGGTTCCAAAGGTGATGCCATTGTCATAATGTATCCCTGATCAAAACCGGTAGGTCACATTACTCCTTTAATGTACTAATTCAATAATTACATGTAATTTTGAATTAAATCAAGGTATGATTATGGATACTCAAACAATCACCGTAAAACTTCCGGCTGATATCCTTTTGATGCTTAATGAATCGGAGAAGGAACTGGGACAACAGCTTAGGTTATCCCTTGCATTAAGGTTGTATGGTCAACAAAAAAAAACAATTTATCGAAGAAAACGATCCGAAGGAGAATCTTTCAATAGATGATGCGGAAGAGTACCTGAAAACTACAAGGCAGAAATAAAAAAAAATTTTTAAAATAGTCGGATTTATAAAATCCGACTCCCGGGCGTTGGGCACTCAGAACCATGTGGCAGGACTTTAAGCCAAAGGATTCTTTTCAAACCACAACAAACCATCTTCAAACCTTTTCAAACTCTTATTTACCTACCACAAAACAGGTATATCAAAATCCATCATTTATGGGATTGCCTGCCCATGAGGAGATGGGTAATTTTGCCCTTGCACAGGAAATCAAAAATTAACAGTAGAAATAGGAATCATCCATATTTCCTCAACGAATAATCCGGAAAAATGATTTACAACAACGTACTGGAACTGATAGGCAAAACCCCGATAGTGGAGGCCAAACGAATGGAAACGGGCAACTCGCGCCTGTTCATAAAGCTTGAATACCAGAACCCGGGGGGATCAATTAAAGACCGTATAGGGTTATCCATGATTGAAGCTGCTGAAAAAAGCGGCACGATCAAACCGGGCGCTACATTGATAGAGGCAACAGCAGGAAACACAGGTCTGGGACTCGCACTGGTAGCCGCTCAAAAAGGCTACCGGCTCATCCTGGTAATCCCCGATAAAATGAGCCGTGAAAAGGTGATGCACCTTCAGGCAATGGGTGTCGATATCCGGATGACCCGTTCGGATGTGGAAAAGGGCCATCCGGAGTATTATCAGGATTATGCCGAAAGGCTTGCAACTGAAATTCCCGGCTCCTATTACATCAATCAGTTTAATAATGCAGCCAATCCCCTGGCCCATGAAATGACAACGGCACCGGAAATATGGGAGCAGATGGAGCACGATGTGGATGCTATTGTGGTTGGGGTTGGCTCGGCGGGGACAATCGGAGGACTTACCCGTTTTTTTAAAAAGATGGAACGCCAGCCTGAGATTGTGCTTGCCGACCCGCAGGGCTCCATTTTGAAGGAATACGTCGAAACAGGAGAGACAGGAACAGCCGGCAGCTGGCTGGTGGAGGGTATCGGCGAAGATTTTGTGCCGGCACAAAGCGATTTCGCACTTGTAAAGAAGGCATATACGGTAACCGACAAGGAGGCTTTTTTTGTGGCGCGTGAACTGTTGCTGAAGGAAGGAATATTTGCCGGTTCTTCAACCGGCGTGTTGGTTGGTGCAGCCTTAAAGTATGCTGCAGAACAAAATACTCCCAAAAAAATCGTAACTTTTGCCTGCGACACCGGCAACAAGTACCTCTCGAAGATGTACAGCGACGAGTGGATGTCGGAAAACGGATTTATTAATGAAATAAAACAGCACAGTATTTTATGAGCAACTACAAGTTTTCAACACGTGCCATTCACGAGGGACAGGAACCCGATCAAGCCACCGGGGCCATAATGACCCCCATTTATGCATCGTCAACTTTTGTCCAGCAAAGCCCGGGCGTACATAAAGGGTATGAATATTCACGAAGTGCCAACCCAACACGCACAGCACTGGAGAGTTGCATGGCCTCGCTGGAGAATGGACAATGGGGATTTGCCTTTGCCTCGGGGCTGGCTGCCGAGAATGCAGTGCTGGAAACACTGGAAGCCGGTTCGCACATCATTGCAATGGAAGATATGTACGGGGGAACCTTTCGCTTATTCGACAAAGTGAAGAAAATCTCTGCGGGGCTTGATGTTACCTATCTTGACCTCAACAATGAGCAGGAACTTGAAGACTCGATAAAGGCAAACACACGGCTTATTTGGGTGGAGACCCCCACCAACCCGATGCTTACAATCGTCGATTTGCAGAAGGTGGCAAAGGTAGCCCAAAAGCACGGCATCATTACCGTTTGCGACAACACCTTTGCCTCGCCCTGCCTGCAGCGCCCATTCGATTTCGGCATCGACGTGGTGGTGCATTCGGCCACCAAATACCTCAACGGCCACTCCGATGTAGTGGCAGGTATTGTTGTAGTCCATGAAAGACAGGAACTGGCCGACCGGATCCGGTTCATGCAGAATGCCACAGGAGGTGTTTTAGGGCCGTTTGATTCGTTTCTTTTGCTGCGCGGACTAAAGACCCTACCCTTAAGGATGAAAGCCCACTGCGCCGCTGCAAAACAGATTGCAGGATTTCTGGAGAGCCATCCCAAAGTGGAAAAGGTCATCTACCCCGGGCTGAAATCGTTCCCCCAGCATGAGCTGGCTAAACGGCAGATGAAAGACTTTGGCGGAATGATAACCTTTCTGTTGAAAGGCGGCATTGAGGAGTCGCGAAGGTTTCTGGAAAAAACAAAGCTTTTTGCCCTTGCCGAAAGCCTGGGAGGCATCGAAAGCCTGATTGAGCACCCTGCAATCATGACCCATGCCTCAATTCCAAAAGAGATGCGCGAAAAGCTGGGTGTAGCCGATAACCTGGTGCGCATGTCGGTGGGACTGGAGGATGTGGAGGATTTGATTGAGGAGTTGGAAGAGGCGTTGGGAATGGTTTAAGTGCCTATGGCCCCCAGCATGAATGCTGGGGTGGTTGTCAGTTCCTCCTCTTATAGCACCTCACCCACTCCGTCTGAAACTTGACCGGCAGTTTTGATCCGGGAACCGGATCCAGGACCATTGTAAAAAGATCGATGTGCAGCGGGTAATCAATGCCGTTGCGTTCGAGTTTGAGCACCTCGGTTTCGTTTATTTTCCAGGTGAAGCTGCGGCTGTTTTTTTCAAGGGTAAAGATGTACCACTTATCCTTACTAAGGTTTGATATGTCGAGCCCTTCGAGTTCCTGTTTGCCGTTATCCACTGTTTTGGCAATTCCCAGCCTGTTTTTTGCTCCCATCTCCAGCAGGTATACCCGCTCAGAGCCTTTTTCGCCCTGCAACATACAACTGCTGACTACCTCCTTAACCGGATGGAACTTTATTTTAGCCTCAAAAATACCTTCCTTCTGGCTGAACGATTTTGCCGATGACAACAGTCCGGAGGTATATTCAAACTCCTGGGACACAAATCCTGCAGGCATTTTCCACACAATGCCTTCAGTTTTCTCTTTACGGGTTTCAATGCTGAGCTTTCCTCCGGTTTTCAAATTCCTGCCCGATGTATATACGTGCATATCGCCCGGCAGGGCATAATTGCTGCCCAGCATCTTTTCGGCCCACAGCGGCATTACCGACCACTTCTGGTTGTCGGGGGATGTTGCTGCAAAGTCTTCACTGAAACTTACCTCCCACTCCCTGTAAAAGTCAAAGGCATCGCTCCCCTTGTATCTGAAATATTTTAAAAGGTGGGGCTTATTCTTCAACTCCTGGTATCTTAATTCCTTTTGATGCCAGTCGGTTTTCTCCCACTTATGCTTGTCTTCCAGGTATGCTTTGCGTTCGTTGAATTCTTTTGAATGAACGATTTCTTCCAGTTCAAGGTATCGCTTCAAATCAAACGAATCCTTCACATCGAGGTAATTCTTATGAATAGATGATTTTTCATATTTCATAAAAAACCGGATATCAGGGTCGTTTTTAAGTTGATTATAGCGGCTCCATTTTTTCCAGCTTTCCGACTTTTCAAATCTTTTCTTATCCTTCAAGTGCTCAACCTGTTTTTTAAACTGGTCGGTTTGAACGTATGCCTTAAGTTCCTGGTACTTTTTCAGGTCGTGACTGCCAACTGTCTCCCTGTAAAGTTTCAGATCCTGGGAATGCTCAAAACTGAAATAATTTTTTATTTCAGGATCTTTCTTTAGCACATCAAGCTCTTTCTGCTGCTCTTTACTTAATCCTGGGGTATTTTTGAGATCGAGGTACCTTTTTATTTTTTCAGATCCCCCTGCCTTTTCGTGCCTTTCGAGTTGCGGCGAATTATGAAGTTTAACATAAGCCTTTATTTCAGCGGTTTTTTCAAGCTTCTTCAAATCAGCTAGATGCTGCTCCTCAACCGAACCTTTATATTTTTGGCTTTGAATTTCCTTCTTATCCTTCTGAAACTGCCCCTCGTTAACATATTCAGTGAGCGATTCATATTCGCGGAGTTTTTCCGATTCCCGTATCGTTTCGAACCGCTTCAGTTCAGAAGAATGAACGGCTTCAAAATATTTCCGGATTTTTTTCTTTTTCTTAAGCGTTTCATATTCCTTCAGCAGATTGTACTCCTTGCTCCCTTTAAACTGTAACGACTGAATCTCTTTCCTGCTATTCTTAAACGCTTCCGAATTCACCTGCTCATCGAGTTCAAGAAAAAGTTTTAACTCATCGGAATCTTCCACCCGTAAAAATTCGTTGTAATCATCCAATAATACTTTTCGCTGCGATTCAATTTTCTCAACAGGTTTTATCTTCCCCAGAAGCTGAAGGGTGAATATTTTAAAGGACATTGTTCGTAATTTTGGTTTACTTAATCAAAAATAGAAATTTAAGTGTTTCAAATCTAATAATTTTGAAGTATTTATTTATTGCAGGCTGATGAAGTTGTTAACATATCATTTTTCAAAAGAAGGCTTCCAACCAGATGTTGTTTATATCTTCCGGGTTGAATTATTGGCTGTTAGCTCCGATTTCAATAGTTTTAGCATCAGAAAACAAACAGGATGATACCAAACTCGGAATTGATACTTAATGGCGACGGCACCATCTTTCATTTGCATTTAAAGCCGGAAAACATTGCCGGTAATATTTTATTGGTTGGCGATCAGGCGCGGGTCGATGCTGTTGCCCTGCTGTTTGAAACGATAGAGTTCTCAACGCAGAACAGGGAATTCAGGACAGTTACCGGGACCTATAAAGGAACACGATTTACGGTTTTATCGACGGGCATCGGCACCGACAACATCGATATTGTACTGAATGAGCTGGATGCCTTAATGAACATCGACCTTGAGAAGCGGGAAATCAAAAATGAAAAAAAATCGCTTAAAATTGTGCGTATTGGCACATCGGGCGGTTTACAGAGCGATCTGCCGGTGAACTCATTTGTGGTATCGCAGAAATCGATCGGGTTCGACGGCATGCTGAATTTTTATGCAAACCGCGAACAGGTATGTGACCTGCCGTTTGAGAAAGCATTTAAACAATTTACAGGCTGGGATGAATCGCTTCCCACACCCTATGTTGTGGATGCATCAAAAAAACTGCTTTCAAAATTTACAGGTGATGAATTCATTAAAGGGGTAACGATTTCGGCCCCAGGATTCTACGGTCCACAGGGGCGCGTGCTCAGGTTGCCCCTTGCCATGCCGGGGTTAAACCGTAGCATTGAACAGTTCCGCTTCGATGACTTAAAAATCACTAATTTTGAAATGGAAAGTTCAGCAATTTACGGCCTTTCGAAAATGCTGGGCCACCAGGCGCTTGCTGTTTGCCTGATAATTGCCAACAGGTTGGCAGGGCAAGCCAACGAAAATTATCATCCTGAGATGAAAGTGCTTATAGAAAAAGTATTAAATGCATTAATAAATTAATCAGTCATGAACAAAAACAGGCTGAAGGCTTTAATAAATTTACTCGACGACCCTGATGACCTGATTTTTGGAATGGTTG
>OBJA01000527.1_pt1 | contig 32694 bp, 26 predicted proteins | sample 1519751 | NCBI WGS metagenome assembly OBJA01 (sample SAMEA3881238, study PRJEB22517) | soil metagenome | biome: lake sediment; feature: soda lake sediment; material: sediment, water from around vicinity | place: India | collected 2013-12-23 | depth 3 m
CTCCATCGCCTTCATCTGCAACTGCCTCACCACCTCGAGAATCTGTTCCGCATCCGCCGTCGAGGTGACGACGAACTCCACCGGAAAGTCCCCGCCCCCGGGCAAGGCCGGCGGCAGGACCGGGAAGACCTGGATGCCGGTCACGTCCTGCAGCATCCCCTGCACCTGCGGCAGGATCTGGTAAATGGTCCGTTCCCGCTCATCCCAGGGCTTGACCACCATGCCGCCGAAGCCCGAGTTGGGAAAGGTGATCTGAAAGGTGAACTCCGTCTCCGGCACCGAGAGGAAAATCCGGTTCACCGCCGCCGCATAGCGGCTGTTCTGGTCGAGGGTGGAGTTGGCGGAGGCGTCCAGGATGCCGAAGATCACCCCCTGGTCCTCGGTGGGGGCCAGTTCCTTGGGGGACATGATGAACATCGGGATGGCGAGGAGGCTGATGGTCACCCAGACCATATAGACCGCCGGACGGGCGCGCAGGGTCGCGGCCAGCAGCCGGCCGTAGAAGCCGCGCAGCCGGGTGAAATCGCGGGAGATGCGACCCGCCAGGCCCCGCTCCGCCATGCCGGGTTTCAAGAGATGGGCCGACATCATCGGCGACAGGGTCAGCGCCACGACGCCGGAAATGACCACGGCGCCGGCCAGGGTGAAGGCGAATTCGCGGAAAAGCGAGCCGGTCAGGCCGCCCTGCAGCCCGATAGGGGCATAAACCGCCGCAAGCGTCGCCGTCATGGCTATGATCGGCCCGACCAGCTCCCGGGCGCCCTTGAGGGCCGCCTCGAACGGTTTTTCCCCCAGGCCGATGTGGCGCTGGACGTTCTCGACCACGACGATGGCATCGTCCACCACCAGCCCCACCGAGAGCACGACGGCGAGCAGGGTCAGCAGGTTGATGGTGAAGCCGAAGACCTGCATCAAAAATACCGCGCCGATCAGCGACAGCGGAATGGACACCACGGGAATCAGGACGGAACGGAGGGAGCCGAGGAAGAGAAAGATGACCACCACCACGATCAGCAAGGTGTCCCCCAAGGTCTGGAGGACCTCGCTGATGGCGTTGGTGATGTAGTTGGTGGCGTCGTAGGCGACCCGCGCGTCCATGCCCGTCGGCAGGTCCCGCTTGATCGCCTCCATTTCCCCGCTCACCCGCCTGATGACATCCACGGAGTTGGCGTTGGGCAGGACCCAGACGCCGATGAAGACCGCGGTCTGCCCGGAGAAGCGCACCTCGGCCTCGTAGTCCTCGGCGCCCAGTTCCACGTCGGCGATATCCTGCAGGCGGATGATGGCCCCGTCCTGCTGGCGGACCACCAGCCGCTTGAATTCCTCGACGCTCTGCAGGTTGGTGTCGGCAGTGAGGTTGATCTGGGTGAGCGAGCCCTTGGTCGTGCCGAGCGCGGCGAGATAGTTGTTGGCGGCCAGAGCCTGCCGCACCTGCATCGGACTGATGTTGAAGGCGGCCATGCGGTCGGGTTTCAGCCACACGCGCATGGCGAAGGTCCGCGCCCCGAGGATATCGGCCCGCTGCACCCCCTCGATTGCCGAGAGGCGTGGCTGCACCACCCGCACCAGGTAATCGGTGATCTCGTTCTGCCGCAGGATGTCCGAGGTGAAGCTGAGGTAGGCCGAGGCGAACCGGGTGTCGGCCGTCTCGATGTTGATCACCGGCACCTCCGCTTCCGGCGGCAGGTCGCGGCGGACCTGATCGACCTTGGAGCTGATCTCCGCCAGGGCTTTGGTGGCGTCGTAATTGAGCTTCAGGCGGACGTTGATGGTGGAGAGGCCCAGCGTGGACTGGGACTCGATGTAGTCGATGCCGTCGGCGGCGGCGATCGCCCGCTCGAGCGGCGTGGTGATGAAGCCCCGCACCAGCTCGGCGCTCGCGCCGATATAAGTGGTGGTGACGGTCACCATCGCGCTCTCGCTCTGCGGATACTGGCGGACATTGAGGGAACGGACCGCCTGCAGGCCGGAGATCAGGATCACCAGGCTGACCACCATGGCCAGGACCGGCCGGCGGATGAAGAGATCGGTGGACATGCGCTTTCCGTTCCTCGTATAGGGTTGCTGCCGGGGGCTACCCTTTCAATTATTTTCCGGTTTCGGCTGCAGGGCGAAATCCGGGGCCAGGCTGTTGTCGATTTCCACACCCATGCCGTTGCGCAGTTTGAACACACCGGTGGTGACCACCGCCTCCCCGCCCCGCAACCCCTCCGTCACCGCCTTGAAATCCCCGCGGCTCCCCCCCAGCCGGACGAACTGCTGGCGCAGAACCTTGCCGACCTCGCCGGTAGCCTCGTCCCTCTTCTCCTCGATCACGAAGACCGAATCCCCGTACGGCGCATAGAGCACCGCCGTGGCCGGGATGGCCAGGACATGGCGCGCCTCCGGCAGGACGACCGCCACATCGGCGTACATGCCTGGACGCAACAGATCATCGGGATTGGCGATGGTTGCCTGGACGCGGACATTGCGGGTCACCTGATCGACCTCCGGGTTGACCGTGGTGATAGTTCCCTCTATGGTTTTCCCCGGCAGGCTGTCGAAGGTCAACCGCACCGCCAGGCCGGTCCGCAGGTGGCTGAGATCCTGCTGCGGCAACTGGAAATTGACGTAGATCGGATCGAGGGACTGCAGCGAGACGATGCCGTCCCCTTCCCTGAGATACTGGCCGAGGTTGACCAGGCGGATGCCGAGCCGGCCGGCAAAGGGTGCCCTTATCTTCTTCTTGTCGATGGCGGCGCGGATGTTGTCGGCCTGGGCCACGGCCTGGCGGTATTCGGCCACCGCCTCGTCATGCTCCGCGGCGGGAATGACCTTTCTCGCCAGCAGTTGCCGGGCGCGCTCGAGGTTGGAGCGGGCGAGCACCACCGCCGCTTCGGCCCCGGGCAGTTGCGCCTCCTCCGAGCGGATCTCCTGCTGCAGGAGCAGTTCCCCCGCCTCGACCCTGCCGCCCGCCTCGAACAGGATGTCCACCACCTTCCCCGACAGGTCGGCCGCCACGGTGACGCCCTGCACCGCCGCCAATGACCCGACGCTGGTCAGCACCGACTCCCATTCGTCTTCCCGCACCTCCGCGGCGGTGACCTTGGTCGGCGGGGGGACAAAGCTCGCCCCCTGCTCGATCATGGTGCGGATCTGCAGAAATTTGATGCCGCCGATAAGCCCGATCAACACGGCCAGACCAACGAGGGCGAGCAGTATCTTTTTCATCTCGTTCAGGACAGTTGAGATTGAGCGAATATACAGCGCCTGCGCATCTGACAGAACATAATATCCATTATTAATTACTAGTCAATTCACCGGTGATTTCCTACCGCTAGGAGTCAGTCGGATTATAGCAATTTTTTCTCAGATCGAGGCGAACTCGGAAAAATTACCGGAGGCACATACATAATATTCCGAGGATAATTTTTTCGAGTTCAACGAAAATATGGGGGAAAAGGGCATACTCCGACAGGCTCCTAGGGTGCGATGGAACATGCCGGCGGCAGTGTCTCGGCCTGCCCCAGCCATCAACGAAAGTTCCGTCTACGGGGCGACGGCCGCTCCTGACACACACAGGGATTTTACCGTTCGCGCCGGAAGATCACAACAAGCGCTGTGCGAAAACACATGGAATGAGTCGCATGGGGTTCCTTTTCGGGCAACGACCGGATGAAGTAATGGGCGGGAAAGTACTGCGGGAGGTTTCCCGGGATGAGACCGAATATTTTGATGTCGATGGCGGCGGTCCGTAGCATCCGCGAAGCAAAAGCCATATAGAAGAAGAGAGGGAGGCGATGATGCCGCCCGATTTACCATACGACCCAAAGGAGGCAAGACCATGGCTTTGAGAATCAACGATGAAGCCCCTGATTTCGTCGCCCAGACCACCCACGGCGAAATCAGCTTTCATGAGTGGCTCGGCGACAGCTGGGGGATCCTGTTTTCGCACCCCAAGGACTTTACTCCCGTATGCACCACGGAACTCGGCTACATGGCCGGTCTGAAAGAGGAGTTCGAAAAAAGAAACTGCAAGATAATCGGCCTGAGCGTCGACTCGGTGTCCTGCCATCTCGAATGGCAGAAGGACATTCAGGAGACCCAGGGCCATGCAGTCAACTATCCGATGATCGGCGACAGCGATCTGGTCGTCGCCAAGCTCTACAACATGTTGCCGGCGGAGGAGGAAGGTACCGCCGAGGGTCGCTGCGCGGCGGACAACGCCACCGTCAGGTCCGTGTTCGTTATCGGTCCGGACAAGAAAATCAAGCTCATGCTGACGTATCCCATGTCCACCGGCCGCAATTTCGACGAGATCCTGCGCGCTCTGGATTCCATGCAGCTGACGGCCAAATATAAAGTCGCCACTCCGGCCAACTGGCGAACGGGAGAGGATGTCATCATTGTCCCGGCAGTATCCGATGCCGAGGCAGAGAACCTGTTCCCGGAAGGGTGGCAAACCATCAAGCCGTATTTACGCAAAGTCAGGCAGCCAGGCTGACTTCAGAAGAGGAGACAGAAAATGAAAACGCTTCTTGCTCTTTTACTGCTGGTGGCCCTGGTTGGCCGATCGGAGGGTGCAACGGGCTGTCCGCCGACCAAACCGGATTCTTTGGGGCCGTTTTACAAACCCGACGCTCCGGTGCGATCCGTCCTCGGATCCGGCTATGTTCTCGAGGGGACTATCCGCTCATCGGTCGACTGCGGCACGATCCCCGAAGCCCGGATCGAGGTGTGGCATGCCGGGCCTGACGGGAAATACGCCGACGCCTACCGGGCGACGCTCATTTCAGATCCCCAGGGACATTACCGGCTGGAGACTGATCGTCCTCCCCCCTATTCCACCCGTCCCTCGCATATCCATATCCAGGTGACGGCTCCCGGCCACCAAACCCTGGTCACTCAGCATTACCCTGAAAAGGAGGTATCCGAAGCGACATTTGACCTGGTGCTGATGCCGGCGGAGAAGTAAAATCATAACGGGCGTCAGCCGCATTATGTATCGATCAAAGGGAAAATCTACTGGAGGATGAAGATGAAATTGGATTGGGCTTATCTGCGTAAGGGCTGAGCTTCCTGCAGCAATGCGCGGGCTGCGTTATCGGAGAAGAGAGTGGAGATCGCCATCGAGCAGGATGCCAGGAAGGAAGCCTACCAGGGTGAGGCCGCCTGGCAATTGCTTGCCGAAGCGGAGAAGGTCTATGTGGCGGTCGGCAAGAAGGTTGTGGAGTTCGACCCGGCCACGGCCGACCGGGACCTCTTGCTGAAAAAGGTCATCGGGCCTTCAGGCAACCTTCGCGCCCCGGCCCTGCGAGTCGGCAAGGTTTTTTATATCGGCTACCATCCGGACATGTACAGGAACATCTGATAAAGGCTACCAGAAAACCGTATGAGGTATTCCAGCAAAAACCTCCGTTCAACCCTGCGAAAATCAGCCACAGATCGGCGGAGCTTTTGCCGGCATTCCACTCGCGGTGGCCTGCCGCCTCCCGCGGCAAAAGGCGGCCGGCTGGCATGACCAAGTCCGAACGTTTGTTTGCACTCGCATTGTTGCTGCGTTCACGGCGCACGGCGATAACCGCCGAAACTCTCGCCGAACGGATGCAGGTTTCGCTGCGGACCGTGTACCGCGATATCCAGGCCCTCATTTCCGCCGGCGTGCCGGTGACCGGGGAACCCGGGGTCGGCTATCTGGTGCGTCCGGGTAATCACTTACCGCCCCTGCCGTTCACCCCCGAGGAAGTGCAGGCCTTGATCGTGGGCAGCCGCATGGTGCAGGCATTCACCGACAAGGATCTGGCGCAGGGCGCGCGCAGCGCGGAAGAGAAGATCCTTTCCGTACTGACCGACTCCCTCAAACGGCATGCGGAGCAGCAGCCCTACCGCATCCCCATCCTGGAAAGCAGGGACGCTTCACGGGAAATCCACGCCATCCTGCGCCGCGCCTGTGAACAGCGCTGCAAACTGCAGGTCTCGTATCGGGACGAACAGGGGCGGGCCAGCGACCGGGTCCTTTGGCCGCTGGGCATGATCGGCTGGAGCGATTGCTGGACTCTGCTGGCCTGGTGCGAGCTGCGGCGGGGATATCGCAATTTTCGCTTCGACCGTTTCCAGACCGTGGCGATATTGGCGGAGCAGTTCGAGCCAAGCGATGAGCTTGGCCTCGCCCACTATATCCGACATGTCGTCGGGGTTCGCGACAGCGGCTAGCGCAGTCGGATGAAAATCACTCCTGACAGGATCTGACATCGATCCCAGGTATAGTGGCAGCACTGAAGCAAAAGTGCTTCCAACCACAACCCAACAGGAGGATTGATAATGAAAAGCAATGCGATTCCGGAAGGCTACCACACCGTCACCCCTTATCTTACCATCACCGGCGCAGGGGAGTTCATGGAGTTTGTCAAAAAGGCTTTTTCCGCGCGGGTCAAGGAGAGTTTCAACCTGCCCGACGGCACCATCGGCCATGCGGAGGTCATCATCGGTGATTCGGTGATCATGCTGAGCGAGCCGACAGGCGACTGCCGTCCCATGGCCGGGGCCTTCTATCTCTATCTGGAGGACGTGGACGCCGTTTACCGCCAGGCTCTTGCCGCCGGCGCCCGCTCGATCACGGCCCCCACCAATCAGTTCTGGGGCGACCGCACCGCCACGATTCATGACAATTTCGGCAACATCTGGCACCTGGCGACCCGGACAGAGGATGTCTCCCTCGAGGAGCTGCAGCGTCGCCTGGCCGGCCGCTAGCGGTCGAGTGCGGGGCCGCCCCATCAGGAAATGAGGGCTGCCCCGTTATTCGGCAAGTTCTGGCGCAAGGTCTGGTGACAGTTTTATCTGGGCAAAGGGCGGTGCGAGGCATTCTTTCCGCAACCGCAGGGAAAGCAGGTGCCCTTTGAGGTCTGGGGTCAGTTTAACACGAGAAGGTAAGTCCGATCCGGGTGCGGAGGTGCGCCACGCTGGTGCCGAGATACGCCATCGACGGTCCATCAATGTCGGTAAGCTCACAATTTGCAAATAAAGATTGTCACACCCGGGATTGTCTTTATTTTTATACCATGCATGCCATAGATCTGGCGCCAAGACACCAAAGTTCGCTTCCTCGGGTAGAGGATCAACGACAGCCAGAGAGCGTTTCGAGGATCAGGTCTTGGACCTGCATCAAATGCGAAAATAGACGGTCCACGTCCATCGATACCTGCATGATCCACGAAACAGCAGGTTCGAATTTCGTGGACAACTGTCCATGCGACCTTGTCTCCCGCACACCTCAACTACGCCCGAGGTAATACCCCAATGACGGATGGTTTTCGTAAACACCAACCGGTGATTCTCACCCTGGTGGTTGGCCTGCTCATCGGCTGTTTAATCATTTTTGTCATTCTCTTCTCTCTGCAGTCCTGGCGAGACAATAAAGCCAAAGCTGTCGATGACCTCTATAATGTCATGGAACTCGAAAGCCAGGCCATCGATAGCTATTTCACTCGTCTAGAAAATGTCATGCGGGTTTTCGCCCGTGACCTCGGCGATCTCGGAACCGCTGACGAGCTTGCGCAAGGGTTCGTGCTTGTCCAACGGTTTCTTGAACTTCGCCCCGAGTTTTTCAATATCATGGTACTTCGGGCCGACGGCCAGATTCTCTTTACCGCCAAGGACCCGCCCGCCCCGGGCCTGCCCACCCTGGCTCAGGAGCCTTCCTTCCAGCAGTTCAAGGAGGAGAGCGACAAGGGCCGGGACCTGATCATCGGCCGGCCCATGGCAGTAACAAGCAAGCAGTGGATCATCCCTTTTCGTTACATACTGCGGGACACGGATGGCAGGCTCCGCCATGTCATCAGTGCCAATCTGCCTTTGACATTTCTCCAGGATTTCTGGAAAAAGGCCTCTTTTACGAAGAAGGCATCCCTTGGTCTTCTTCGTGACGACGGCTTTCTTTTGAGCCGCTACCCGGTCCCCGCCGATCTCGACCTGGCCACGATCTATGGTCAGCCCAGAACCGGGATATTGATACGCCATCTACGGGAGCAGAATTTTCCTCCCAAGGGATATGTCGAAGGACCCAGCAGTCTCGACGGTCCTGATTTCCTGACGAGCTATCTGCGGCTGGAGAATTTTCCTCTTACCCTGTTCATAGCCATGCCTGCGAGCGAGATCCGTAACGCCTGGTGGGACGATGCCAGGATGTTCTATACTCTGGCTGCCGCCATTCTGGCTGCCGGAATCGCCTTTTACTTTTTTTCACTTGCCGAGGAGGCGAAGAGGAAAAGCGGGGAACTCTATCGCAGCATGTTTGAACAGACCTGTGCGGTCAAGCTGCTGATTGACGACAAAAATACCACGATCGTCGATGCCAACGAGGCAGCATGCACCTTCTACGGCTATAGCCGCGAGCAACTCCTCGGCATGCCGATCGCCCTCATCAGTACGCTTTCCCCGGAACAACTGCAGGCGGAAATAACGAAGAGCAAAAACGAGGGTCAAGGATACTTCCTGCATAGGCACCGCCTGGCGAATGGGGAATTCCGCAACGTCGAGGTCTATGCCGGTCCCCTGGAAATAGAGGGTCGCATCCTGCTTTATTCGATCATCCATGATATCACCGACCGTCTCCGGGCGGAACGGGCCCTGGAGGAAAGCAAGAGAGAATACGACGAGATGGTCGCCAGGGTGCCGGTGGGCATCTATCGCCTGCGCATGACGACCGCTGGCGTCACGACCTTCGAATACGTCAGCCCCAGATGGTGCGCACTCACACAGCTGAACGGCAATGCCGTCCTCGGCGATGCCCAGTTGGCTTACGACCGCATCCACCCCGACGATCTGCCTGGACTCCTGGAAGCCGAAGAGGCAGCACGAAGAGACCTGGTTGAATTTGCCTGGCAGGGAAGGTTAGTCATTGACGGAAAGGTACGGTTCATGCAAATCGGGTCCAATCCCCGGATATTGGAGAATGGGGACATCCTCTGGGCCGGGATACTCGCCGATATCACTGAGATCAAGAAGAACGAAGAGGAGTTGAAGTCGCTGAACGAAGAACTGGAACGTCGGGTCGAAGTACGTACCCAGGAACTTCAGGAGGCCCAGTCTCAATTCATGCATATCGAGAAACTGTCCGCCATAGGCAAATTGTCCGCCTCCATCGCCCACGAGTTCAACAGTCCTCTGCAGGCCGTAATGACTTTCTTGAAGGGGTTGCGGCTGGACTCGCAACTGAACGACGGAGAACGGAAGCTGCTGGAGACAGCTATTGGTGAGAGCGAACGGATGAAGAACCTGGTCCGGAACCTCCAGGATTTTTACCGGCCATCGACCGGCAGTAAGACCTTAATAGACCTGCATGCCACCATCGATTCCCTGCTCATGCTCTACAAGGGCGATTTATTCCAAAAAAATATCCAAATCGAGCTGCATCACGCGGATATGCTCCCCCATATCATGGCAGTTCCCGATCAGATCAAGCAGGTCTTTCTCAACCTCTTGAACAACGCCGCCGAAGCCTGTCACAACCAGGAAGGAATAATCGCCATCAGCACCTGGCGAGAGAGCGACAAGGTGGCGGTGGCGATCAGGGATAATGGCATCGGCATCAAGCCTGCCGATATGGAACATATATTCCGACCTTTCTTTTCTACCAAGGCCGAAGTCAAGGGAACCGGGCTTGGTCTGTCGGTCAGCTACGGCATAATCAAAAAACATGGTGGAGAAATCCGGGTCGACAGCGAACCGGGTAAGGGAACGACATTCACCGTTCTGCTGCCGATCAACAGCGAGGAGGACAGCTCCGACTGCATAGGCGATAGGCGTTCAGTTTCCCGTGCCCGGGGAAGGGGACTTTGATCGCTCGGAATCCCGGATCTCGAGCATAAGCGATCATTCATGATGATTATGATGATTCGCTGCAAAAGAATTGTTTCCTTAACCACCAATTGAGCGAAACCCAACGACAGAATAACTTCAATCTTGTCTTCTTGGAAGCCTCCCCATTTTCCTCGCTGACTTATCATCAGTCAGCGATTGTTCCTTCTGCAGACGCCGGGCGACTGAACCGGGCAGATCGGTTCTTCGGGCAAGAAGACCATAGGCTACCGGCACGACAAGCAGAGTGAAAAGGGTTGCCGACAAGATACCTGACAGTACGACAATGCCAATCACCATCCGGGTTTCCGCCCCGGCCCCGGAAGTGAGAATCAAGGGAGTCGTTCCCGCGGCCGTGGTGATAGCGGTCATGACGATCGGGCGCAGCCGGATTTCAGAGGCTTTCAGGAGAGCGTGATAGAAAGAGTGCCGCCGCTCCCGCAGCTGGTTTGCAAATTCAACGATCAGGATTCCGTTTTTCGCTGCCAGGCCGATCAGCATAACCAGACCAATCTGGCTGTAAATATTCAATGTGCTGCCGGTAAAGTAGAGTCCGAGCAGGCCGCCAACCATCGCCAGTGGAACCGTAAGCATGATCACCAGCGGATCGATGTAACTCTCGAACTGAGCGGCCAGCACCAGAAACACCACCAGTATTCCCAGGAGAAAAATAAAGACGATGGACTGGGCGGATTGCTTGTAATCCCGGGACTGTCCTTTATAGTCGATGACTACGTTTGCCGGCAGGTGCTCTTTGACAAGCCCCTCCATATACGCAAGGGCGTCGCCGAGGATCAGGCTGCCTGCCAGATTTGCTTCCAGGGTGATCGCCCTGACCCGGTTATATCTGTTCAACTCGCTTGAATCGGCAAATTCCTCCAGTGAAACGAGATTTGCTAGCGGAATAAGATCGCCGCTGCGGGAGGAACGGACAAAGATATTCTGCAGGTCGGTCGGGGTACGCTGCGTCTCACGCTCGCCTTCGAGTATCACGTCGTACTCTTCTCCTTCACTGATGTATGTCGTTACCCGCCGGGAGCCGAGCATCGTTTCCAGGGTTCGGCCAATATTTTCTATGGTCACACCCATTTCGGCGGAACGATCGTAGTCGATGTTCACCTGTACCTGGGGTTTTGTTTCCTTGTAATCCCAATCGAGCTCGATCAGACCGGGATTATCGGCTTCGATCCGTTCCAGGAGCGTATCCCGCCATTGCGCCAGCTCCTGATAGGTGCCGCCGCCAATGACAAACTGCAGCGGTTTTTGAATGGAGGCCCCGAAGCCCTGACGCATCACCGGAAAAGCGCGCACTCCCGGCAGCTCCGAGATTTGCCTGCGCACCTCATCCATGATTGCCCAGGCGGGTCGTCTCAGGCTCCAGTCATTCAGCACAAAAATCGCGATCCCGGAGTTGAAATTCGCTATCCTGCCGAAAGTGCGGGGGGCGCGAACCAGCAGCCTGGTTGCTTCATTGTTATCGATGTACGACATGAGATGTCGCTCGATTTCGTCCATGTATTCTTCCATGTAACCAAAGGTCGCACCTTCCGGCCCGTTGACCAGGACGAAAAACGCCCCGCGGTCTTCCTTGGGCGTGTATTCGGACGGTATCTGCCGAAACAGCCATACGGTTGCACCAATCAGCACCAGAAAAACACCGAGAACCAAAACCGGATGCCTTATGGCGCTTTTCAGCACCCGCCGGTACCGTATTCGAACGGCCCGGTAAAAACGGTCGATACGTCGATTGCTTCTGCGGTCTCCCGCTCTCTTTTTAAGAACCTTGGAAGCCAGCATGGGACAAAGGCTCAGGGCAACAACGCTGGAAAAGAAGACCGCCGAGGCCATGGTGAGGGAAAATTCCGAGAACAGGCGGCCGATATCCCCCTGCAGAAAAGCAATGGGCACAAATACCGCGATCAGCACAAGCGTGGTCGCGATGACTGCAAAACCTACCTGGCGGGTCCCTCTGAAGGCAGCCACCAGAGGCGATTCACCCCTTTCATCCATACGCCTGTGGATATTTTCCAAAACCACAATGGAGTCATCGACGATCAGGCCAATTGCCAGAACCAGCGCCAGCAGCGTGAGCAGATTCACCGAGAAACCAAAGACGTTCAGCATGATAAACGTAGCGATAATGGCAATCGGCACGGTGACGGCAGGTACCAGGGTGGCCCGCACGCTGCCGAGAAAAAGAAAGATGACCAGGACGACCAGACAGATGGCGATCAGCAGGGTCTTGTAGACTTCCTTAATAGCACCTTCGACAAATACCGAGGTGTCATAACTCTGCCTGAGTTCCATGCCCTCGGGCAGGTTCTGATTGAGGCGAAGCATCTCGGCCTTGGCGCCGCGGGCCACATCGATGGTATTGGCGGTCGATTGCTTGATGATGCCCAATCCCACCATGGGTACGCCGTTGCCCCTGAAAAAGGTCCGGTCTTCTTCCGTGCCGCGCTCAACCCTGGCGACATCCGCCAGGCGAACGATATGACCGTCGTCGCCGCGTTTGAGAGCCAGGCGTTGAAATTCTTCCGCTGTTTGAAAAGCCCTTTCGACCCGCACCGTGAAAGCACGCTTGGCGGATTCAATGCTGCCGGCCGGCAGTTCCAGGTTTTCGGCCCGCAGGGCGTCCTCGATGTCGCTTACCGTAAGCCCCCTGGCCGCCATCGCCTGCCGATCGGTCCATATTCGCATGGCAAAACTCTGGCCGCCACCAATTCTGACCCGTGAAACGCCGCTCAAAACGGAGAAATAATCAACCAGATGCCGTTCGGCGTAATCCGTCAATTCCGGTACGGTCATGCGGTCGCTGGTCAGGTTGAGCCACATGATAGGATCATCGTTGGAATCGACTTTCTGTATTTCCGGCGGGTCCGCTTCATCCGGCAGCTCACTCAAGATGCCTGAGACCCGGTCCCGGATATCGTTTGCCGCTCCGTCGACATCCCGTCCCGTGTTGAACTCGACCGTCACCACAGAGCGGCCGTCTTCACTGGTCGACTCGATGAACCGAATATCTTCCACGCCTGAGATCCGTTCTTCGATGAGCCGGGTGATGCCCGTTTCAACCACATTTGCCGAAGCGCCTGGATAATTGATCTCGATCGTTACGACCGGCGGGTCGATATCAGGATACTCGCGCAACGGCAACCTGTCGAAGGCCACAAGACCAAACACCACCAGCAGGAGCGAGATCACCGATGCGAACACGGGCCGCTTTACCGATATATCGGATAAAATCATCGGGCCAGGCCTCCGACTCCTCGCTGCAACAGTTGTTCGAGGGGTTCGTCGCCCTCGGCCACCGAGAGAATCTTCACCGGTTGGCCATGCCGGGTGCGGAGAGTGCCGTGAACAACGACGAATTCACCCGCTTCAAGACCGTTCAATATCTCGACTTCACCAGTCCGGCGGGCACCGATTGTAACCTGACGCCGCTCGGCAACCGGTGAATCGGCCGATTGATCGACAATCAGCACATGGTTGTCCCGGCCCGCCGGAATCAGCGCCTCCTCCGGTATCACCGGAACATCCCGAGGATTTTTCAAAATCTCAATGCTCATCAATAATCCAGGTTTCAGCACACGCTCCGGGTTGGGCAGAATGGCTCTGACAACGATAGCCCTGGTTGCCTGATCGATTCGGCTGTTGATGCCGGTAATTTCTCCTTCAAAGATGCGATCACCAAAGGATGGCGACCTGGCCAGTACAGGCAGGCCCATTTTCAATGTCGCCAAGTGAATTGCAGGCACCGTGAAATCGAGCTTCATGACGCTGTCGTCATCGAGAGTCGTAATAAGATTTCCAGGCTCGATGAGTGCGCCGACACTGATATTTCGCAAGCCGACCACTCCCGAAAAAGGTGCAACAATCACACGATCCTGTAACCTGGATTCAATCGCCTGATATCGTGCCCTGGCGGTATCGTACTCACGCAGCCTCTGGTCAAGCAGTGATTTGGCCGCCGCCCCTCTTTGAACCAGGGGTTTCACTCTCTCATATTGTTTTTGCGCCTCGTCCAGGGTGGAACGTTGTTCCTCCAGCAGCGCCTGCTCTTCCGCCCTGGCCATTTCAACCAATATATCGCCAGCTTCCACCCGCTGACCGTCTTCGAAATGAATAACTGTCACCGTATCTGTGACTGTCGCGGTGAGATCCACCGTCTCGTTGGCCCGCAAGGTGCCGAGAGCTTCGACACGATCGACGAAACGATCGATCTTTACCTCCTTGACGATTACAGGTACCTGTTGCTCCGTTTTCTTTTCCTCTGCCGCGGAGACGGAATAAAGCACAAGGGAAATGGCCGTGATAAATAAGCAGTGCTGAAAAATCGAATGGACAAGCATTGTTCAATCCTCCGAAGCTGACTCCGGCGCCGTCGCTCTCATGAGTTCAATACGCTGCCTCCCAGAGCACGATGAAGTTGAATGCGAATACCGAGCAGCACTCTCTGCTCCCGCAGCAGGATCCGTTCGACCTGCTGCAGTTCCTTTATGGCGCTCAGTACCGGCAAAAAATCCGTCAGGCCATGGGCATAGCGATCCTTGGTCTCGGCAACGGTACGTTCCAGGAAACCCCGCCGGCGCTCCAGTCGATCCAGAAATTCCAACTGCTTGCGTTCCTGGTATAAGGCATTTTCAACGCTCTCGATCGCTTCTGTATACACTCGGGAGAATATTGCCAGCCGCTCGACGTACAGCGCCCGGTTACGTTCCACTTCCGCCTTGCGCGCACCCCAATCCAGCAGCGGTTGCACCAATGTTCCCAGAACAAGGGCGACCGGACCGCCGGCATCGAGCCCGTCCTGGTATAGAATGGAACCGTCCAGTCGGATCAGCGGCAGTCGCTCGGCAATGGCTTGACCGATATCCGCATCCGCCGCGACCAGCTCGTTTCGCAACGCTCTCAGATCAGGACGATTGAGCAGCAGGTCCGAAGGTACGCCCAGAAAAGGCAACCGGCCGATTTCTGCGAAGGCATCATCATCCGTCACCCTGTTTAAAGCGTCCGGAGCTTGGCCGAGCAACACGTCCAGGCGGTTTTCAGAGGACCGGAGTATGGCTTCGGCAGGGGGAATGAGACTTTCGATTTCCGCCAATTGACTGCTTTGCTGCCAGACATCCACAGATGCGGTGAGACCACTGTCGAAACGAAGTTGGATAAGTTCCAGTAATTCCAGGTCGGTATCGATCTGATCTTGCAGGAGGGCAAGCTGGTTTCGCTGTTCTACCGCATCAAAATAAGCTTCCGCCACTGCAGCGGACAAACTGAGCCGTACGGCCTCGATATCTTCAAGGCGGGCAACCTGCTCACGTTGACGGGCAAGCGCCGACGATCCCAGGCGGTTGAACATATCAACTTCCCATGCCAGTGTGCCGCCAATCAGGTTGAATCTCTCTCGCTCCCCGCCCTCTCTCCATCCCTTCCGGCTCTCTGCCTCCAGATTGAACTGGGGAAGCCGCGCCGCCTTTACCTGCCGGGTCAAGCTCGAAGCCTGGGCAAGCCTGGCTATCGTCTGCAATACATCATAATTGTTGTCCAGAGCCTGGCGGATAAGGGTATCCAGCTTTGGGTCGGCAAATTCCGCCCACCAGACCTGATCGGAAGATGTCGATTGTGCCGACAAGATGCTGTACTCCGTCTCCCCTTTTACAAGTGGCTCGGGAGAAGAATTGATATGATGGGTTTGGCAGCTTGCAGCAAGTGTCCCACACAATGCTACAGTGAAAAAATGATTCGTGAGTGACCTGGACATGTTCTCGTAGCACCCGATTTTGTGAATCAATTCGACTCTCTGCTGAATGCAACTGAGCATTAAGATAGAGACGATTGAGGGAAAAATCCAGAATTACAGACTGGACGAGTACCTCAGTTTTACCGGAGGTCTCATGGGTGGGCGGACATCTGGTTGTGCTAACCTAAAATTGATCAGCAAACAGGGGTAGTGATTACGGAAAACTGACCACCCTGAGCAAAGCAATTTCGGTTAAAGTAGAACAGGCAGGGGTCAGGACAGGCAGCCAGTTGTAACTCTTACGCCTGACTGCGACAGTTGAGCCACTTGAAAAATGATATGTTGGCTGAGATTGGAAAAGGATCATCTGCATATTGCCTGTCATCTTACAACCCTGACCCTTGTCCTATCTGACCCTTGTCCTTTCTCTGTCCCCAAATAAAAAAGGAAATTGTAATTGATATATTTACATGATAGGTTTGCCTTTACGCATACGTAATGCGGACACCTTCTTTGATATGCGCAGATGATAAAATCACTTCAAGAGCATTGGTAGCTTCAATTTAATATTTGAAGTTTGATTATCCACGCAGGATTACCACAGGGAAATTTGGCAGAATCCTGGCGCCGGATGCCCAGTCATGACGCTGAACTCCATAACCTAACCAAATCAACAATGAGGAGGCCAGATTATGCGTGCTTTACAGTCAACTGCCACCGTTGCGATCTTATTGCTTGCCATGATTGTTTTTGCGGCAATGCCACCCATCACCGCGCAAGCGGAACCATTCGCATACATAGCAAACGCAGGGGATGGCACCGTCTCGGTGATCGATACGGCCACAAATGCGGTGGCTGCAACGATTGATGTTGGAGGGTCCCCCTTCGGGGTCGCGGTACACCCTGACGGTGCAACCATTTATGTGACCAACAACAACGACGCGACCGTTTCCGTCATCGATGCGGCCACCAACGCCGTGACCGCCACCATACCCGTGGGCGGCGGCCCGGTTTATGGCGTTGCCGTCACGCCTGATGGTTTCAATCTGTATGTGGCAATTGGTTATAGTGGTGTCGCGGTTATCGATACCCGTACAAACTCCGTGGTCCATACCATCACCGGCCTGGCGTTAACGGTAGGTATTGCTGTCCATCCCGACGGATCAACCGTTTATGTATCCAGCGCCGAGATGGGGTTATACATCATCGATAGGGCCACGAATACTGTGGTCAAAAACATAACTCAAGTTGGTTGGTGTGACCATATCGCGGCACATCCCGATGGATCCACGGTGTATTTGACCTGCTGGTCCCTGGATTTAGGTCTACATGTGCTCGATACTTCGACCAATGAAGTGACGAGCAGAATCGAGGGCGTGGGCGGCGGAGTTGCCGTACACCCTGACGGTTCCAGCGTGTACGCTTTCGGGTATTATCCCGAGCAGGATACGGTCACGGTAATCGATGCAGCAACAAATATGGTGACGGACACGATTTCTATTGGAAGTGCCTGGTGGTATGGCATCGCAGTCCATCCGGACGGGTCCAAACTGTATGTTGTGAATCAACAGGATGACGCCGTTTCCGTCATCGATGTCCCCACCCGCGCGGTACTGGCAGAAATCCCCGCCGGCCACCAACCTACGGGGTTTGGTCTCTTCATCGGTCCGGCGGCTTCGAACCCCGTCTCGGTTACCATCGATGACGTAATCAGATTCTTCAATCAATCTGTTGCGGCAGGGAGTTTGATTGGAAAAGGCGATGTGCCACGATTGCAGACGATGCGGCTGAGAGCGATGAAGAACCTCCTCTTGAAAGCGAAGAAATTCATTTTGCTCAAAAGGTTTGATCGCGCATGCGACCCGCTCAAGAGCGCTTATCTGGCATGCGACTCTCAGATGAATCCGGCCGATCTGGTGACGGGACCGAACACATCAGAACTCAACGGAATGATTTCTCAGTTGATGCTCAAGCTCAAGTGCGACTGACAGACTCGGGATGTCGACACTTGGGCTTTCATCACGCCTTCACAGCGCATGATCGCCTGACACTTTTATAAGCTGCCCAGTCAGCCAGTTGGCTTGTTGCGAAGCCAGGAAAACTACAACATCAGCAATGTCGGAAGGAGCGCCAACACGGGGGAGAGTTCTGGGGACAGAGTTCTGGACAGGAGTTCTGGGCAGGAGTTCTGGGAACAGTTTACTGAATCACCATAATTGAAATACTGTCCCAAGAACTCCCCTCGGGCGAAGTACGTACCGGATTCGACCGCCCCCTCACAGCTCTCTGCGTGTGATTTTCACAAGGCTCCCAGTATTGCTCGCTTCGTACAGAGCATTTGCGAAAAAAAGAAAAACAGGACTCAGAAGAACCCTGTCATAATCCACTCGGCGAAATATTGTTGTTTAGTTGTTTTTTCCTTCGTTGAAAGGCAGCAAAAGCTGCGCCAGCTCCGAAAAGAAGCATGGTAGCCGGCTCAGGCACCGGTGCCGTCGGAGATCCTATATCTCGCATCCCGGCCAAGCGGAAACCGTGGAGTGCCCAGCCGTCAAGAAAACTAACCTTAATCGTCATCAGGTTGTACTCGCTGAGTGATGTTATGAGCTGCTCGCCCAATGTCCAGCTATCCAGCCGGTAAATGTTTTGGCCCAAAACTTCTCCGTCACCACTGCCGGCTGTTCCGACATAAATGCCGTTCAGATAAACTTCCGGAAGCTCCAGTCTTCCGGCACCGGCCAGGTTTACGGCCAGGCTGGCACTTACCCAATCGGGGGGAAGCCAAAAAGAATGCGATACGGGACCGAAGTCCCACTGGCCCTTTTCCATATAATCCTTCCAGTCAACAGCCTGAAAATTAAGCTCCTCGTCGAGATTGTAGTCCACCACATCATAAACCAGAGCGGCGGATGCAGATGCTGTCCAAAGACCAATGGCACAGATTATCCCGATCAATCTTTTCATGATTACCTCCTTTACGATTTATGGTTGACTACGCTTACCCGCCCAATAGAATGGTCAACCTATTGATGCTATCCAAAGGTTAGGTTTTTGCACATTTTTTAATATTTGTCGGTCACCAGTGGGGGATTTCTGGAAACAGTTTTCTGAGGGTTGAAATTTTTCATACAGTCCTCGGAACTACCGGAATTACCTTAGCCATTCCAGAGCATAACGCGCGCATTCAGCCGCAGAGCCAGCGGACGAAGGCCGCTGGTGACTGTGGGCCACAAAGCCCTGTTGGGTAACTATTCGCAGTGAGTTCATCGCTGCATCTGCCTCCACAAACGCGGCTCAAGCGACGCGGCGGCCATGAACCCGCCCATGAATCCGCATTGAATCCCCGGGCTGGCCACATCCTGCCCAGCCAGCAAGAGCCCGAGGTGAGTACGGCAGCAAGGCGGGCGTCAAGGATATCGCGCACTGCCTGGGCAGCCGTCGTGGCGAGCGCACGCCGAACCCTCCGCGCATTGACCCAGCGCATGAGCAGCGGGGGCAGCCTTGTCCGCGAATAGCGCTCTACTCGCCCTCTGCGATTACAACCGCTCTTGCTTCTGAGCGGCGGAACTCTTCACTTCAGGCGCTCCAGTATGCCTTTACGTTTGACGATATTCTTGTAGTCCCACTGTATCTCGCGAGACTCCGACAGCCATTTACGCAGCAGATTCGTGTCAACTTGATCGGCTGCTGTGTACCGCGCCTCTGCTGCTTTGAACTTCCCCTCCTCCGCAAGGCCGGGTGTGGCAAAGGACTGGCCGCTCCAGAACAGCAGGCGGACGCAGTCCTTGAGCTTGCTGTATCCTACGATTGGGTTCCCCTCCAGGAACCAGACGGGATGTGCGTGCCACACCTTGTTCTCGGCCTCCGGCAAAGCGCGCTCGATTTCACGGGCCAACAGGTCGCAGATCTGGCGGTCGCCGGCAGCTTGGGCTTCGTTGTACTTCTTGGTATCAGCATGGATCACTGCTCCGTCCTCCTGCCGCGCGGCGTGTTTGCCGTATCGAGGCAAACTATATGTTAGGCAATTTATACACGACGCCCCACAAAATAACAAGATCTCTCTCGATGCTGTCTAGAATTGCTGCTCTAATCTTCAAGAAAACCTTGATTGTAGCCCCCACGGGCGTTTCGGGGGCAGTTATATATACTGGCCCCGGAACGGCGCATCCCCCACAAGGGCTTGCTGGACGGACCAGGGACTATCATGCTGGCGTTTGCTGGTGATGCACCAGCTTCCACCCCCCCTCACGCACGTATGTGCTGCTTATCAGCGCGCGATAAAGCGGGCTTCCCTGGCGCTGTGCCGTCGCTTTGTAAACGACCGTGGCCACGCCGTCAGCAAGTCGAATGATCCGCATATCCTCGATTCGATACGATTCCCACGGCTGGGAGCCGAGAGACTCCAAGATGCGTTCTCGCCCTTCGATACACAGCCCGCCCGGGAAGAGCATCACCGCGTCTTCGCGCAGAACGGACGCATAGAAGATCCTGCCGGCATCGCCTCCCGTCGCGAGGGCTCGCCACCCACGCTCCTCCAGTTCAATGATTTCCTGCATGCGCTTGACTCCAGGTCCGTGCCGCCCGACGGCTCAAAGTCAGCCGCGCCGTAAGGCGGCGCCGACTTACATGAATTGTGAGACATCGTTGGTCCGGCGATGAAACAATGCAGCAACTTCGCGTTTCACGTAGAGAACGAACTCTGTCAACTGGCCCGCGCGCGAGACCATGCGATCCTCCCGATGCCCAAGATAAGCCTGCCGGGCCTCAAGCAATACGGGCTGATGTTCGGTGGGCAAACGATTGATCACCCAGTCGGCGGCAACGTCCTTCGGTACGATCTTTCCGGTCGCTGCGCTGTACCAGATGCGAGCCAAAGTAAGTACTACGTTGCGTTCATCACCAGCCCAGTCCGGCGATGCCTTCCACCGCTTCAGAGTGTCGGCCAGCGCCCTGAGGAGATCACTTTCAGGCACCGGATCGAAAAAATCCTGTGCCGGTGGACCTGCCAGGGCAACACTGTTTTGCCTTGCTCCTGTCAGCAGGATCGCCAGATCGGCATCGATGCCGGCGGGTTCGAATATGCCTGCCAGAATGTCTCTGCGCAACCATTCCCCGAACTGCAACTCCAGCCTGGCCGGATAACGCCATGGCACGATGTCATTGTGTACGACAACGGTGACCTCCAGGGCACGGAAAGCCTCACTCTGGCCAGGTGGTGCTGAGACCTCCAGCAGATCGAGCAACAAGGCCTGCCGCACGACTTCATCGGTTCGTGCATCCACGGTAACCAGCACATCAATGTCGCTGTAAGGCTTCAAGCCGCCATCCAGCGCCGAACCATACACATGTACGGCCAGTAAGGTCGATGCCAGATGACGCTCGATGACGCCGTGCGCCAGAGACAGCTGTGCTGATGCTTCGGCAGGTACTGAGTCACTCATGATGTCTAACGCGCGGCTCACCAATCATGGTTGCACGAGCTTACGTGCCATTTTGGGAATCTTCTTCTTCAGCCGTTCCGGCAATACCGGGCGGCTATCCCTGCTGACCATGCCGGCGAAAGTCGAACCGACGACAACGGCACCGATGGTTTTCGCCGTTGATTTCAGTTGGTTATGCGTAGCATATATAAATCGTCCGATAATCCCGGGCGCAGCACAGGAAGAAATGATGATCGCCTTTTTCCTGGGAGTTCCGGATTTTCGATATTGGGGGGCATTCGTCCCCCAAGGCCAGTAGGCATAGGCCACCAACCGTTCCATAAAGCGTTTGAAGATAGCCGTTGCCGAGTAGAAATTGGTTGGTGAAGCAAGGATATAACCGTCGGCCGACTCGATCTTTTCAATTAACCCCGCCATCCCGTCCTGCAGCACGCATTCGCCGGGTTTTTCTCCCGGCTGCTGGGTGCAGGCACGGCAATTGATGCAAAATTCGAGAGGGTAGTCACGCAAGAAAACGATTTCGATTTTTGCTCCGGCGTTCTCTACAGCCAGGGCAAAGGCTTCCACGATTTGATCTGTGAAACCGTCCTGCCTGTACGACCCGTTGATTGCAAGTATCTTCTTCATGTATCGATCCCTTGGAATTCTACCAGGGCAGAGGCGCCCAACGTTTGGCGTGACCTGCGCGGCGGCCTTATTGCCGCATCAGCGTCAACGCCATGCGTTTTTATCATTGCGGACAGCCGTCCGGGAATTGGTCACGCACCAGGTTCAGGACTACGCCATGCTCCAACCACGCCTTGAGTCCTGCCAACACCATCGTAAATCCACCTTTGGAATCAATTGCTTGGGCCATTAGCTCATTGTCGTCGCCATGGAAGCCCCAGTTCGATATTTTCACCAGGGTTGCCTGATCTCCACGCGGTTCAAACTGCCATTCAACTGGACATCGAGGGTCATCCCATTCAATAAGTATTCGCCTGTCTTGCTCGATTGCCTTTACGTTGATTTCTCCGCCGACGCCGAACATCTCCCAATACCAGCGAATTTCCTTACCCACCTCCAACCGTCCACTACTCTGAGTGAACCAGAATTTGGTCGTAATCTCTGGATCGATAAAGGCTTCGAAGACCTCAGCTACGGGTCTGCGGATGAGCATTTGCGCAGTCACGGTTGGCGCATTCAAGATTCCCATTCCCTCTCGATCTCCTTCCCCATGTGATCGGCGATACCGTCTCAGAGGTACTATCAGATGATCTGACTCCCTTCCCATAATTGACCTTTCGGACAGGCCTTTTGGTGATTGTACTGTCCTACCCCTGATCGGTAAATCGGGGGAGGTGGAAGGGTTGGCCTCGATTCATTGCTTCTTGCGGGTGCCGCTCAATCCCCTGATTCGGACTTCTTCAGGGATTCCAAAGTCTCGGCGTCGGCCAAATCCTTGGTTCTCCCTGTTGCGCGCTTATTGAGAATCAGGTCATCGACCGATGGAATGTGAACTTCAATTCCTTCGATGTTTACCGTCATCGAGTTTCGATAAGTCTTCTCAAACTGCAGACCTGTCGCCGCTGTGATGATATCGATTCGCCTTGGTGCAACGCCAATCTGAAAAATGGTCCCGTCTTTCCGGAGATCTTCCTTTGTCAGGTTGTGCAAAGGGACGCCAAAACGACGTAATGCCCTCAAGACGGCATCGGCGTTCTCTGGGGAGGGTATCACCCAAATATCGATATCCATGGTTGCTCGGGGAAAACCATGAGCTGCCAATGCATAAGCCCCGACGAGAATGAACTTAACCTTCTCGTCGGATAAGCAACGTAACATGTCTCTGTAATCTTCGTTCAGCATTGTGCTTTACGCTCAAGGACGCGATTTCTTCGGTCAGCGGCCAGACGAGACCAAGACGGTATTCCGGTGTGCCGGCAACGTAGTCGTCGTTGCGTTTGTCCGTCATTTGATATTTGACCGTATGCTTCCTCTCCATATATAAAGTCTAACCTACCTTTTTTTCAAAATACTGGATATGTGTGAAAAGAAAAAGCACATCAAACGACTATTAAAATAGTCACAACTATGTTCTATGTCCAAAATAATTGGCATATCCGATCTCGACCGGCCGGCTGCGAATAGGGCCTCAGGCCCTGCTTCCTGAAGAAGTCCGTCTGAAAGAATTGCATGCAGGCTCAGGACGGTATAAGGGGTAAAATTGACGAGATCGACCTCATTCACAACAGCTCGATTGCGGCTTTGTTGATTGTTGATTGAGGATCATCTGGGTTTCCAGCGCATCCTTTCCTTCAACAACCTGACCGTATTCGATCAGCCGTTCGGGTATCGAGTCTGCTGTAAGTGTTGCCTTTCAAGTCGGGAAGACGCCCGACTGAGTCAGCAGCCGGTTCATGATATCGCGGGTGAAAATGCCGGCGGGACGGTCGCCGTCCGGCGACGTGCCGATTCAAATACGACCGCTATCGTGGATCATTATAATCCTTATTGGTTCTGGCGCCAAAGGCGACGTAACAGGGTGCTCGATAGTCAGCACTGCGATTCTCGGCGGTGCAGCCGCCGAGAACGCGGCCATCACCGGCGGGAATGGAGCGCAGCGGAATTCCCGTCCAGGTGAATGGCATTTTTCTGTGCCGGTCTAGCCTTCTTGGCGATGACTGCAAATTCGTTCGAATTTCGATCATACGGGGTTCCCGCGACGTCCGAATAAATCCCCTCAATGGAAAATCCTGCCTCAACTAACTCCCTCTCCAAGTCCTCCAGGGCAAAATATTGCAGCCAGTTGTATACCGTCCTGGTGCGTTCCGCCTCGACAATCGTGTACTTGTCGAGTGCAACCTTCTCTCCATAATATTTGAAGGTATTTAAAAAGCCATAGTACTTGTCTGGCGACCAGAATCCATTGAGCAGGTTTACTTCGTATGTCGCTACCTCTTCCCTTTGTTCGAACGCCGATAGGGAATAGACGTCAAGAAGGACTAAGCCACCCGGCTTTAGAAGCCTGTGGAATTTGCTCAGAATCCCTCTTCTTTGTGTTAAACTGAGGGCGCAGAAGTCGCACATTATCATCAGCACAAGGTTGAAGCGGTCTTCTGTTTCAAAGTCAATGTAATTCTGTTTCACGTAGTTGATGTTCAACTGCTCGCGGGCGGCGACTTTCTTGGCGTACTCGATGGACCTCCCCGAGAAATCAATGCCCGTCACATTCGCTCCGCGCTTCGTTTTTGTCCCTTGATTATAGCCCACGGGAGTTTCGTGGGGAATTTTATATGCTGTCCCCGGAAATGAGTCCGCGTGAAAGCGGTTGTTCTGCGACCATCGCTTGGATCAACCGTCATTTCAGTCACGCTCCACTGCTTTGCTCTGGTATGAGAAAGCAGCCCTAAACACTTCGTCGATGTTGACCAATTGGCCTATGGTCGCGCCCGCCTTGATCTTCTCCTGAAGGAGATGCTCCGTCTCCAGAAGCCGCTGCGCCTTCTTCAGAATCTCAGCAGCCTCGGCCTTTGGCACAACAACCACGCCGTTGCCGTCGACAGCCACAATATCCCCAGGCGACACCGCAACCCCGGCACATTGAATCGAAACATTTACATCACCATAGCCCGCAACGGCGCCCACATTGGGAACAATCCCCTTACAGATAACCGGAAACCTGATCTTTCTGATTTCCTCGACATCTCGGCAGGCACCATCGATCACCGCCGCAATCACTCCCCGATTGAGCGCTGACATTGTCATGTTCTCCCCCCAGAATGCGGTATTGATCGATCCGTGAGAATCGATGACCACAATGTCACCGGGCTGGCAGACGTCTATCGCCTTGAAGGCCGCCGCCAAATCAGCGGCAAGGGTCTTAACGGTTACGGCCGTGCCGATGAGGCGAATACCTTCGAAGAGGGGTCTCATGTCTGACGTCATCGCATTGAATCGCCCCATGCAATCCGAGATTGCGCATGTAATCGAGTCATATGAGAGCAGTTCCCTGAAGCCCTGCACGATCTCCGAAGGAGGTCTTTCGATAAATTCATTGATCATAAGACACCTCGTACCCCCAATTGAGTGGTTGCTACACCTGCAGAACGTTCCGGCTCACCGGACCCGCGCTGTTTGCGGGGTCCGCGTGGAACCGGTGGTTGGGCAAATTATCTGAATAATTTTCTTGTTATTTCAGTTGAAAGGTTTTTTGCCGACCGCCAATCGCTACCAGTTTTAGATATAACAAAACTGTATCGTTGATCTTCAGCAAAAACCATTTTTATATGCTTACCTTCTTCAGAAAAGGAAAAGCCAAGGCTCTCAAGTTTTCTCCTGTTTTGCTTTGTCAAATCTATTAGGATATTTTGCGATTTGTTAAAGCCTGGATTGGAGATCATTAAAAGTCTGGTTCTGGGTTGAGGAGGCTACGCGTTGCTTTACCGCCAAATGGGTGAGATAATCCTTTACGTCAAGCGAAGAAAGCTCTTCCGGCGGCTTGTCGTTCAAAAAGCTCTGAAATTTACGCCCCCAATCCGCATATGTTTTGAGCGTCTTTCGGGAATAGTGCCTGACCTTGATCTCTGCAGAAAGAGTTTCGATGACTTGGTCCCAGGCCGGTGATTTTGACTGCTCCGATTTGGTTTCGGGAGGCGGATATTTTCTGTAGAAATCGAGGAAATATCGAAGCCACTTTCTGTAATGGACGTGCAAGGATTCATTAACAGCTCGCCGCCTTAAGACCTCATTGAACCGGGTGAGAATATTTTCTGGAATCGCCAGCATGTCCTTCCATTTTGAGCTATCAGGAATAAGCTGTCATGGCTTTTCCTCAGAGTATTGCCATTCTCTAACCCTTGTCTTACTGCGTGTCAACAATAAACATCGATGCATCGTAGTGAAAAAGCCTGAGGGAAAATGCGGCAGAGAGTTTATCGCTCTAACCGCAACGCCTCACCCGTTTTCAAGAGAGGAAATGCCGCTATTATTAACTTCCTTCAAGCCAAAAAAAACAGGACCCGGTTCTTCAACTGAACCAGGTCCTGCGCGGAATGATTTGAATGAAAACTATTTTTTGCTGATTGTGCCTAATCAAAAACCGGGCGCGGCAGCACCTTCGCCTGCTCGGCGATCTGGGGCACCATATGCTCCCACTCGATGGCCATCATGTGGACGCCGTGGACGCCCTTCATCTCCTTGAACTCCTCGATCTGTTCGCAGGCGATGTTGATGCCTTCCTGGGCGACCTTGTTCTTCTCGACGCCCTTCAGGCGGTTGATGATCTCCTCCGGGACATCCATGCCCGGCACCTTGGTGGCCATGTACCTCGCCATACCGACGCTCTTCATCGGCGTGACCCCGGCCAGGATGTAGACCTTCTCGGTGAGGCCCTCCTCGTTGGCCATGCGGATGAACTCGCGGAACTTCGGCATGTTGTAGATGCACTGGGTCTGAATGAAGTCGGCGCCGGCCTCGATCTTCTTGGCCAGGCGGTGGACGCGCCAGACAAAGGGCTCGGCGAAGGGGTTGCTGGCCGCGCCGATGAACATCTTCGGTGGCTTGTGGATATCGTTGCCGCTGAGGAACTTGCCGTCGTCCCGCATCTGCTTGACCATGGAAATCAGCTGGATCGAGTCTATATCGAAGACACCCCTGGCGTCGGGATGATCGCCGAACTGCTGGTGATCCCCGGAAAGGCAGAGCATGTTGCGGATGCCCAGCGCCGAGCCGCCGAGGATATCGGCCTGCATCGCCAGGCGGTTCCTGTCCCGGCAGACCATCTGGTAATTGGGTTCGAGCCCTTCCTGGATGGCGATCAGCGACGCCGCCCAGCTGGACATCCGCACCACTGCGGTCTGGTTGTCGGTGATATTGACGGAATCGACGTTTCCTTTCAGGAACCTGGCCTTTTCCTTCACCTCTTCGACATCGGTCCCCCTGGGCGGCCCCAGCTCGCCGGTGAAGGCGAAGTGACCCGACTTCAGGACCTTTTCCAAGTTACTTCCGGAATTGAAGTGTGTTTCTGCGCTCATATGTAGTCCTCTGCTTCTCGATAGGGTAAGAGGAAAACTGCTATTTCATCCCGTTATCTCGCCATGCTCTCCGGCTTCTTGTACCCGGGCTGGATCAGGTTCCTCGGGGATTGATCCTTCCAGCCGCGGATGGGGTTGATCTTCTTGATGGCATCGAGGCGGCCCTGGCCGTTGAGACGCTCATAGATCCTGAACCAGGCGCAGGGCTGCTCATTGCTGATCTCACAATTGCCCTTGTTGGTGCCGCCGCAGGGTCCGTTCAACAAGCCCTTCGCGCACATGGTGATCGGGCAGATGCCGCCGGTGCAGCCGAGCACGCACTGGCTGCAGGAGCGGCACCTTTCCTCGTACCAGCCCACGGCCTGGTTGACGGCCAGGCCGCTGGTGTCGACCGCCGGGAAGGTGGGAATCTGCGGATACCGTTCGGCGAGAAACTGGATGCCGACGCCGCAGGCCATGGACATCAGCGCGTCGTATTTCCCCTCTTCGATGATGGCGTCGAGCTCGGCCAGGTACTCGCGGTCACATTGCCGCTCGATGGTGTGCCCGTGGATATCGAGGGGCTGGTCATCCAGGCGCCTTGCCATCTCCAGTTCGGTGTTCAGCACCGCGACCTCTTTTTCGCCGCCGGAGAGACACACGGAAACACAGGTCCCGCAGCCGACGTTCAAAACCTTGTCGTACCCTTCGAGCATGGCCTTGATCTCGGCGAAGGGCTTTCGTTTGGCAACTATCATAGAATATCCTCCAGAGGGACCGGGGCGTTTCAGCCCCGGTCCTGTGAAATGCTTAAAGACCGACGCTCGCGAGATCCGGCCCCAGGTAGACCCTTTCGTTTTCCCCCAGCATGCCCATGGACAGGCAGATGAGGGTCCAGAGATGCAGGGTGTGCCAATGGCCGTGGTAATGCTCGCACAGGTCGTGGATCTGGGCATGGCAGTTATGGCACGGCGTGATGGCGTAGTGGGCGCCCGTGGCCTTGATCTGTTCGGCCTTCAGCCGGCCGTACTCGCGCCGGGCCTCGGGGAAGCCCGACTGCAGGAAGCCGCCGCCGCCGCCGCAGCAGTAGTTATTGGACTTGTTCGGCGCCATGTCGATGAAGTTTTCCTCGCCGACCACCTTCTTCACCACGTAGCGCAGGTCATCGGCCACGGGGTCGCCGAAGGACTTCCTCACCAGCTGGCAGGGGTCCTGGACGGTGAAGGTGACCTTCAGGTCGCGGTTCCAGTCGGAGCTGACCGGCAGCCTGCCCTCCCGGATCCACTTGGCGTAATACTGGATGATGCTCGCTATCTCGAATTTGTGAGGGATGTTGAATTTCTTCAGTCCGGCCCGGACTGCGAAGAGTTCGTGTCCTCACTCCGTGTTGAGCCAGACCTTGCAGCCCAAATCGTCCACCGCCTTGGCCTTGACCCGGATGATGTGCTCCCAGTTCTTGTTGTCGGCAAGGAACAGGCAGTAGTTTTCCGCCGCCCACCCTTTGGAGCCGTAGGTCCAGTCGGCCCCTACCGTGTTCAGGATCTTCCACAGCGGGATCATCTCGTCTGGCTCGGTTACCGGCTCCCGCGAATTCTGGTTGAGGTAGAAGTAGGCCCCCTCCTTATCCATGGGCGCCTGGATGGTCTCAAAGCCCGGCTGGTTCTGGCGAACCTCCTCGGCCACGTCTTCCACCACGAAGCGCCAGTCCTCCTCGGTGGCCCCCATGGCGCTGCAGGTATCGTTGCGCAGGGCCATGTCGCACGAGCCCAGGATACCCTTGGGCCGCAGCTCCCGCGGCCGGCTGTTCCTCAGGTTGAAGACCAGCTGGGGGATGTCGATCTTCATCGGGCAGACATAGTTGCAGCGCTGGCACATGGTGCACATCCACGGCCAGTTGGAGGCCAGCAGCTCCTCGTCCAGGCCTAAAGCCGCCATGCGCAGCACCTTGCGCGGGTCGAGCCCCTCCAGCCCGGTAGCCGGGCAGCCGGAAGTGCAGGCGCCGCAGGTCAGGCACATGTCAAGGTTGCCGCCTTCGGGCAGCAGGTTCTTGACCGTGTCCATGAACCGGCTTTTCTTCTTACCGCTTATTCGTATTGCTCCATCAGACATAGTTGACTCCTTTAGTAACCTTACAGATTGTTAGCGTTTTTTATAAGTAACAGTCTGTCTCAAGGTACTTATACCCCCTTGTGGGGTGTTCATGAAGCTTGCGCCATTATCAAGGTATCCTTCAAAGTTTTGTCTTTCTCCCCGAATGGAATGCCGCATCATGCCGGGGCGGCCGCCTTCCTGGGTTTGTCCTTCAAAGGATTGGGTCCGAGGGCCGTGATGTGCTCGGTCATCTCCTGCGCGTACTTGGCAAAGGTCGGTCCTTCGCCCGACGACAGGTTGTACATCCTGACGCGGTCGCCTTCGATGCCGATCTCCTCCAGCAGCTCGTGGATGTAGCCGACCCGCTCCCGGCAGCGAAGATTCCCCTGGTTGTAGTGACAGTTGCCCTCCATGCAGCCGACGCAGTACACCCCGTCGGCGCCTTCCTGGAAGCACCTGAGCATATGCAGCACATCCACCTTGCCGGAACAGGGGACGCGGATGATCTTGATGTTGGTGGGATACGTGAGCCTCATCGAACCTGCCAGGTCCGCGGCGGAGTACCCTCAGTAGTCACAGCAAAAAGCCACGATAGTCGGTGTGAAGTCAGCCATTTACATTCCTCCCGCCAGCAGAGTTTCGATCGCACAGGTGATCTGGTCGTCTTCATAGTTGTTGAGCTTGATGGTCCGCCTCGGACAGACGCAGGCGCAGACCCCGCAGCCCTGACAGAGCGCCGGGTCGATGACGATCTCCCCTGCCGCCACATTGAACTTCGGCACCTCAAAGGGGCAGGACCGAACACAGGTCAGGCACTTGACGCAGTGATCCGTCTCCACCTGGGCCTTGATGGCCGACAGCTTGATCTGGTCCTTGGAGAGGAAGGTCACGGCCCGCGAGGCCGCGGCGCTCGCCTGGACGATGGTCTCGGAGACCAGCTTCGGCCCATGGGCGGTGCCGCAGAGGAAGACGCCGTCGCTGCCCATGTCCACCGGCCGGAGCTTGACGTGCGCCTCGAGGAAATAGCCTTCGGAGTTGGTGTTGAGCTTCATCTTCCGGCCCACCTCGTCCGAACCGCTCGGATCGACGCCCGCGGAGAGCGTGAGAAGGTCGGCCCGGATCTCGATGTCCTTCTGCAGGACATGATCCCTGACCGTCACCAGGATGCCCTCGGCCGAGTTCTTCACCGCCGGCGGGTTGTCCTTCTGGTAGCGGACGAAGATGACCCCCTGCTTCCTGGCCTCGGTGTAGTAGTCCTCCATCAGGCCGTACATCCGCATGTCGCGATAGAGGATGAACACCCGGGTGTCGGGACTCTTCTTCTTGATGTCGAGCGCGTTCTTCACCGCCGCCTGGCAGCAGATCCGCGAGCAGTTGGGCCGCTCGTCGTTGCGGGAGCCGACGCACTGGATCATCACCACGGAGTCGAGGTCCTCTGCGCCCTTCTCCGCCAGCCGGTCGCTCAGCTGGGTCTGGGTGAGCACCCGGGCGTCTTCCCCGTAGAGGAATTCCTTCGGGGTGTACTCCCCGGCGCCGGTGGCGACGATGATGACGCCGTGCTGGATTTCCTGCGGTTCCGCGCGGCCGGCGCGGACCACGGTCTTGAAGTTGCCCTGGAAGCCTTCGAAGCCCACGATCTCCGATTCGGTGAGGACGGTGATCTTGTCATCGGCACTCACCCTGCTCGCCAGCTGATCCACGTAGGCCCTGATGTCGGCGCCTTCGATGGTGTGGTGCAGCTTGCGGCCCATGCCGCCGAGCCGGCTCTCCTTCTCGACCAGGGTGGACTCGAAGCCTTGCCGCGCGAGATCGAGCGCCGCGTTCATGCCGGCGATGCCGCCGCCCACCACCAGGGCCCGCTTGTTGACCGGGATGACCTTGCCGTGCAGCGGTTTTAAGAGGACGGCGCGGGAGACGGCCATGCGGACCAGGTCCATGGCCTTTTCCGTAGCCAGTCCAGGGTTGTAGGCGTGGACCCAGGAGTCCTGGTTCCGGATATTGGCCATCTCGAAGAGATACCGGTTCAGCCCGCAGTCTTCCAGGGTTTCCATGAACATGGGGGCGTGGGTCTTCGGACTGCAGGAGGCGACGACCACCCGGTTCAGTTTATGCTCGACGATCTTGGCCTTGATCTTGTCCTGGGTATCCTGGCTGCAGGTGAAGAGGTTGTTGTCGACAAAAGCCACTCCCGGCAGCGTCGCCGCGTACTCCTGCAGGGCGGGCACATCGACCACCCCGGCGATATTGGTTCCGCAGTTGCAGATGAAGACGCCGACCCGCGGCGCAAGACCTGAAATGTTGATCTCGTCCGGAATCACCCGCACCTTGGTGTCGGTGCCCCGGGCCTCGGCGATCTGGCAGCCGGCAATGCCCGCCGCGGCGCTCGCTTCGGTCACCGAGGAAGGGATATCCTTCGGCCCCTGGAAGGTGCCGCAGGTGAAGATGCCCGGCCGCGAGGTGGCGAGCGGCGAGAAGGGCTCGCTGTCGATGAAATTGTGCTTGTTGAGGTGCACGCCGAGCCGCTCGGCCAGTTCCAGGGTGGCCGCGGGAACCTCGAGCCCGACGGAGAGCACCAGCATGTCGAATTCTTCATCCATAATCTGACCATTCTCGTCGGCGAAACGCAGAATGAGGTTCCGGTTCTCCGGGTTTTCGATCACCGAGTGGATCCTGGCCTTGACGAAGCGGATCCCTTCCCGGTTCCTGGCCCGGTCGTAGTACGTCTCGTAGTCCTTGCCGAAGGAGCGGATGTCCATATAGAAGATGGCCGCATCGAGCTTGCCGCCGGCGTGCTCCTTGGCGATCATGGCATCCTTGATCGCGTACATGCAGCAGACGGAAGAGCAGTAACTGTTGCCGCACTTGTTGTTGTCCCGCGAGCCGATGCACTGGAGCCAGGCGACCTTCTTGGGCTCCTGGTGGTCCGACGGCCGGACCAGGTGGCCCATGGTCGGGCCGCCGGAGCTGAGCAGGCGCTCGAATTCGAGGCTGGTCAGGACGTTGGGGTTTTTCTTATACAGATAGATCTCGGAGAGCGGGGTCGGATCGTAGGGTTTCGCGCCGGTGGCGAGAACGACCGAACCCACGGTGAGTTCCTTGTCCTCCGGGACCTGGGTGTGATCGATGGCCTTGGCGAGACAGGCCTCGACGCACTGGTAGCACTCCGAACAGAGCCCGCAGGCGAGGCAGCGGGCCGCCTCCTGCTTGGCATCCTCCTCGTTGTAGCCCTTGGCAACCTCGAGGAAGTTGCCGGCGCGGGCGGTGGGATGGAGGCTTTCGACCTTGACCCGGTCCTTGGTCTCCTCGCCGTCGACCTCGGGCCGTACGAACTCCCAGGTCTTCTCGCGGCCTTCCCGCAGGTCCATATTGTTGATATAGCGATGGATGCTGATGGCCGCCTCCTTGCCGCAGGCGACCGCGTCCACCACCGATTTCGGCCCGTAGAAGGCGTCGCCGCCGGCAAAGACCCAGTCGATGGGGGTCTGCAGGGTGACGGAATCGGCCTCCAGGCCGCCCGGCCGGGAGATGGCGATCCCCTGCTCCCTGATGCCGTCGAGGCCCGCGCTCTGGCCGATGGCCACGATCACCGTGTCGCAGT
>OBJA01000528.1_pt1 | contig 32670 bp, 26 predicted proteins | sample 1519751 | NCBI WGS metagenome assembly OBJA01 (sample SAMEA3881238, study PRJEB22517) | soil metagenome | biome: lake sediment; feature: soda lake sediment; material: sediment, water from around vicinity | place: India | collected 2013-12-23 | depth 3 m
CCGGAGAGATGGGCGGCGCCGACCACGCTGGCGGCCGGGCCGGTGGGGGGATTAATGGTGAGCAGCGGCGCCGTTTCCGTAAGGCCGTAACCGATGGCCACCTGCCAGCCCAAGGCGTTGAGCTGGTGGGCCAACTCCGGGTCCAGGGCCGAGCCGCCGGAGGCCAACAACCGCAGGTTGGCGCCGATTTTGCGATGAAGCGGCGCCAGCAGAAGGCGGCCGGACCGCACTCCCAAACGGCGCCAGCAGAAGGAAGCCAGCGCCAGGGCACCCCGGAAGTACAACCGCCCCCCCAGCCCGCCGGCCTCGGCCTTGGCGACGATCCCGTCCACCACCGCCTGGTAAAGCCGGGGCACCCCGATAATGACGGTGGCCTCACCCTCCTTGAGGGCCCGCAGAATCCGGGGGCCGGTGGGGGCGTCGGGCAAAATCAGCGGCAGGCCCAGACCCAGCGGCACCAACAGGCCGATCACCAGTGGATAGACGTGGTGAAAGGGCAAGGGCAGCAGCACCCGGTCGCTGGGACACACCAACCCCATGGCCGCCACCGCCTCCAGTTGAAAAAGCAGGTTGGCATGGCTGAGCGGCACCCCCTTGGGAGTGCCGGTGGTGCCGGAAGTATAAAAAAGGGCGGCGGGGTCGGATGGCCGCAACCGGGCGGCGGCGCCTGACTGTTCAGCGGGTCGCAATTCATTGTCAGGAGCCGGATCATCACCAGGGCGCGTGTTCTCAGCGGAACCGCCCGGTTCTCTCCCCAAGGTCTCGTCAACGACCGGCCGGTCAGTTGTCACTTCCTCCAGCGGCAGCAGGCGGGGCCGCCGGGCGGCCGGCAGCTCGGCAAAGCGCGGCTGCTGGGCGGCGGAAGTGAAGAAGAAGGGTGCCTGACTGTCGGCCAGCACATGGGCCAGCGCCGCCTGGTCGATCTGCACGTCCAGGGGCATTACCACCCCGCCGGCCGCCATGACCGCCAAGGCGGCAACCACCCACTCCAGCCGGTTTTCCGCCAGCAGCCCCACCCGCTCACCGGGTTTGAGCCCCAGGGCTTCAAGTTCCCCGGCCAGGTGGTTGACCGCCGCCGCCAGCTCGCCATAGGAAAGCTCCCGCCGCTCTTCGGCCCCGATTTCGATCAGGGCGGGCATTGCCCCCCGCGCCGCCAGCCGAGCCGGCAGGCTGGCCAGGGTCGGTAACCGCTCACTTCGGGATGCCTCCCCGTGATCGGTTACCCAATCGTTACCTGCCACCGGCCTCCTCCTTTGTCATAATAATTTCGCTTATGCTGACGAAATTTTCAGGTTGCGCAGCCGCAGACTGTTGCTGACCACCGTTACCGAACTGAAGGCCATGGCGGCGGCGGCCAGCATGGGATTGAGGATGATGCCCCAGAAGGGGTAAAGGATGCCGGCGGCCACCGGAATCAGGGCGACGTTATAAAAAAAAGCCCAGAACAGATTCTGGCGGATCATCTTCATGGTGGCCCGGGAGAGCCGCACCGCCAGGGGGAGCCCGTTAAGATCACCGGAGACCAGGGTGATATCGGCGGCCTCCATGGCCACGTCGGTGCCGGTGCCGATGGCGATTCCCACCTCGGCCCTGGCCAGGGCCGGGGCGTCGTTAATCCCGTCGCCCACCATGGCCACCTTTTTGCCTTCCGCCTGCAGTCGGGCAATCACCGCCGCCTTGTCGGCGGGCAGCACCTCGGCCACCACCCGCTCAATTCCCGCCCGGGCGGCGATGGCCTCGGCGGTGCGGCGATTGTCGCCGGTGAGCATCACCACCGTGAGGCCCAACTGGCGCAGAGCCGCCACTGCGGCGGGGGAGGTTTCCTTGATGGGATCAGCCACCGCCAGCAACGCGGCGGCGGCGCCGTCCACCGCCACGAAGATCGGGGTTTTGCCGGCGGCGGCCAACTCTTCAGCCTGTTGCCGCCAGCTTGCAGCCACCGCAATTTGCTCCCGGGCCAGCAGGCGCAGATTGCCCACCAGCAACTGCTGCGCCCCGGCTTTGGCGGTCAGCCCGTGGCCGGGAATGGCGCTGAATTCGGAGACCGGCGGCAGCTTAAGACCCCGCTCCCGGGCCGCCTGCACCACCGCCTCACCCAGGGGATGCTCGGAGGTCTGCTCCACCGCCGCCACCAACGCCAGTAAACGGTCGGCAAGCACCGCATCTTGCGCCGATCGGGCCGGCTCACGTGCCTCAGCACGCATCGCCGTCCCGCTTGGCGCAATCCGCGGTGCTTGCCGACCGTTTACCTCTACGGGGGGCGCTGGTTGCCGGCCGGGCTCAGGCTCATCTTCATCACCGGCGGCCGGAGGGTCAGCGGCGGCAACCTGATCCTCGATCAGCAGAATGTCGGTCAGGGCCGGTTGGCCTATGGTGATGGTGCCGGTTTTGTCGAGGACCACGGTATCGACCTGGCAAGCCAACTCCAGGGCTTCGGCGCCCTTGATCAGGATGCCGTTCTCCGCTCCCTTGCCGGTGCCCACCATGATGGCGGTGGGGGTGGCCAGGCCCAGGGCGCAGGGGCAGGCGATGATCAGCACCGCGATAAAGACGGTGAGGGCGAAAATCAGCGAAGGTTCGGGGCCGAAAACCCACCAGAGCAGGGCGCTGACCGTGGCGGTCAGGACAACCCCCGGCACGAACCAGGCGGCAATCTGGTCCACCAGCTTCTGGACCGGGGCCTTGGAGCCCTGGGCCTCCTCCACCAGGCGGATGATCCGGGCGAGCATGGTGTCTTTCCCCACCTTTTCCGCCCGCATCCGAAAGCCGCCGCTCTTGTTGATGGTGGCCCCGATCACCTGATCCCCCTCCTGCTTGCTCACCGGCAAACTCTCGCCGGTGAGCATGGATTCGTCCACGGTGGAGCGGCCGACCGTCACCCGGCCGTCCACCGGAATTTTTTCTCCGGGCCGCACCACGATGATATCCCCCACCTGCACCTCGTCCAGGGGAATGTCCACCACGGTTTCCACCGGCCCGGCTGCCGCCGGTTTCAGCACCGGGAAGGCCGCCAGGCTGTCCGGGCCGCCGGTTGCACCGTCCAGGCTGCAAGCCGGGGCCTCAGCGCCGGCCGCAGCCGGGGCGGCCGGGCCGCTCCGTACCACCCGGGCGGTTCTGGGCGCCAGGCCCATCAACTTGCGCATGGCCTCGGAGGTCTTGCTCTTGGCCCCGGCCTCCAGCAGGCGGCCCAGCAGGATAAGGGTGGTGATCACCGTGGCCACGTCGTAGTAAAGCTGATAGGGGAAGCCCAGGCTGGTGAGCAGTTCGGGGATCAGGGTCATGGCCGCGCTGTATGCCCAGGCCGAAGTGGTGCCCATGGCCACCAGCACGTTCATGTCGCTGGTGCCGTGGCTTAACGAGGCCCAGGCTCCCCGGTAGAACCGCCAGCCGGAAATAAACTGGACCGGGGTGGTGAGCAGCAGCAGGGTGAAGGGGTTGCTCAGCCAGGCCGGGACCACGCTTTTGGCCCAGTCGTGCCAGGCCATGGGCACCATTTCCGGCAGGCTGCCGAAGAGCACCACGCTGGTGAGCAGGGCGGCCAGGGCGAAATCCAGCTTAAGCCGGCCCATGGTCCGGGCCCGCTCCGCCCGCTCCCGGTCGGCCACCGCCGGCTCCCACCGGGCCGGCTCGGCCTTGAAACCCAGAGACTCCACCGCCGCCAGCAACTCGGCGGGGGTCACCAGGGCCGGGTCATATTCCACCACCCCCTTCTCCGCCGCCAGGTTGACCCGGGCCGCCAGCACCCCTGCCCGTCGGGCCAGCACCTTCTCGATCCGGGCCACGCAGGAGGCGCAGGTCATGCCGGAGATTTTCAGATCCAGCCGAGTGCTGGCGGCAACATTGGCTCCGGAGCCGGCGGGGGTGGTCGTGGTGGTCATGGCTCAACTCCTTATAGTGGAATCCAGCAAGCGCTTAAGCAACTCGGTAAGCTCCTCCACCCGGAAAGGCTTGCTCAGGGCGGCGGCAAAACCGTGGCGGCGGTAATCGGCCATCACCGGGTCGCTGGAGTAGCCGCTGGCCACGATCACCTTGGCCCGGGGATTGACGGCCAGAATTTCCCGTACCGCCTCCCGGCCGCCCATGCCGCCGGGGATGGTCAGGTCCATGATCAGCAGGTCGATCTCCGTGCCCAGCTCCCGCTCGTACCGGTAGATGGCCGCCGCCTCCCGGCCATCGGCCGCGGTCACCACCTGGTAACCCAGACGGCTCAGCATTAATTGCAGGGTCTCCCGCACCTGCTGATCATCATCCATCACCAGAATCCGGCCTCCCGCCGCCGCCTGCTGGCCGGTCGCCGGCTCCGGCCGCTCACCGGTCTCCCCGCCGCGCCGCTGTTCGGCCAGCAAGTAAATGGTGAAGACGCTGCCCTCTCCGGGTCGGGAACTCACCGTAACCCGGCCGCCGTGCTTGCTCACAATGCTGTGGGTGATGGCCAGCCCCAGGCCGCTGCCCAGTTGCTTGGTGGTAAAGTAGGGGTCGAAAATCCGTTCCAGCACCTCCCGCTCCATGCCGACCCCGCTGTCTGCAATGGTCAGCCGAACATAGTCGCCGGGCGCAGGCCCGCGATCCCCGGTCCCGGCTTCGGCAGCGGGGGCGCCGGCTTGCGGCCGGGCCGGAATGCTGACGTTGGCGGCACTGACGGAAATCCGGCCGCCGCCCTCGGCCATGGCTTCGACGGCGTTGAGCATGATGTTCTGAACCACCTGGCTGATCTGACCCTTATCGATATTCACCAGCCAGAGATCGTCGGGCAACTGAAAATCGCAGGCGATCTTATCGCCGCGCAACACAAACTCGGCGGAATCCCGCACCACCTCGGCCAACGACGCCCTCTCCCGGATGGGTTCTCCCCCCCTGGCAAAGGTAAGCAGTTGCTGGGTCAGGCCTTTGGCCCGCAGGCAGGCCTTTTCCGAGGCCGCCAGCAACTGGTGGTTTTGCTCGGAGAGCTGCCTGTCAAGCCGGCAGAGATTGATGTTGCCCAGGATGGCGGTGAGAATATTGTTGAAGTCATGGGCAATGCCGCCGGCCAGCACCCCCACCGACTCCAGCTTTTTCACCTTGATCAACTCCTGCTGATTGCGCTCCAGAACCGTGGCCATCCGCAAAAAGGCGCGATGGAGGGTAACCAGCTCGGCCGGCCCCCGGGCCTCGTTTTTGCTCAGGTCAAGCCGGCCGGCGGCAAAATCCCGGGTCAGCCCCACCAACTGCCGAATGGGGGCCAGCAGCAGCTGGCGGCCCACCAACCCGGCAAGCCCCAAGGCCAGTACCAATACCAGCCCCAGCAGCAGCAGATTGCGGAGAAGAGCGGCGTTGGCCGGGGCCAGAATCACCGCCTCCGGCACTCCGGCCCAGACATACATGTAAGGCGGCTCATCCGGGGCCAGCCGCACCGGCTCGAAGGCGATGATCCGCCGCATCCCGTCGGAACCCTCCCCGACGAATGCCCCGGCCCGGCCGGTCCGACTGGCCTTTTCCCAGTTGACGGGACTGATCGACTGGCCGACGGGGTTGGTTTCCGGCTGGGGCGGGTGATAAAGCAGGCGAATTCCCTGGTAGTCGGTGACCGCGACAAAGGCCCCGTCGTTCAACTCCAGATCCTGGTAGTAGCGGGCCAGGCGGCCAACTTCAATAATGGCGGTCAACACGCCCTGCACTGCCCCGTTATCATCGAGCAATGGATAAGCATACCCCACCGCCGGCACCTCAACCCCGACCCGGGAAACAATATACTCACCCACCGCGAAATCCCGCCGGGCCACGGCCTCCTGGAAATGCTTGCGATCCCCGAGACTGGTCTCGCTTGCGAAGGGAATGCCGGAGACCAACACCCGGCCGCCGGGATCGGTGAGGGTAACGTTGAGGTAGTCGGGATCGCGGGCCAGGACATCGGCCAGGATGGCGCTGCCGGCGGCCACGTCAACCTGCTGAAAGGCCGGCATCAAAGACAACAAGGCCAGAGCCAGGCGGGTGGACTCGGTGATATCACGCTGAATTTCACCCAGGGAGCGAGTCAGGAGAGTGACGTCCCGCTTGGCGTTTTCAATCTGGAGGCGCCGCTGTTCCACCCCGTTATAGAGCATGATCAGCAGACCAGGCAGAATTGCCAGCAGCACCAGCAAAAACAGATAATGACTGATGGAGCCCGGTTTTTTTCTTAGCATCGGAATCTCTCCCCTACCGCCTGGCCCGCCGGTGCCACTAACTTTGACACCTCGCGTCCCACTGCCGGGCCCGTTCAATCAGGCCGGGGGCCCATTGCGGGGTGCCCAGCGCATGCACGTGGGTATAAAGGGCCAGGACATTGGCCCGGCACAGCCCATCCCGGCCGGTGCTGAAACCGGTGCCCCGTCGCATGGCGCAAACCAGCCGGACATCGTCCGCCGGGTCGACCCGCACCGTCGAGTAGCGGAATTCATGGCCCCGGATCAGGCTGCCCACCGGATAGAAGGGATTCTCCTCCTCCACCAGCAGTTCGGTATAACCGTGGGCCTGGGGGCGGCGGGACAGGCCGAAACGGATCGGGAAAAAACCGGCCATGGGATACTCCTCCCCGGCCAGAGTAATTGACTCGCCCAAATAGATCAAGCCGCCGCATTCTGCGTAGATCGGCAGCCCCCGCTCGGCGGCCGCCCGCAACGAAGACCGAAAGGAGGCGTTGGCCGCCAGGGCGGCGGCGGAGGTTTCCGGAAAGCCGCCCCCGATGTAGAGGGCGTCCAGGGGCGGCAGTTCACGGTCGCGCAGGGCATCCAGGGGCACCAGCTCCGCCCCGGCCGCCGCCAGAGCTTCCAGGTTGTCTGGATAATAGAACTGAAAGGCCGCGTCCTGGAGATAGCCCACCCGCACTACGCGGTGCAGTAAGCCATCTGCAGGTTGGTGTTTTTGGTCAACAGCTACCGTGCGGCCAGAGGAGCCCTCAAGCCGGGGGTCGGGTGACTGTTCTCCAGGGCCACCAGTCGGTTGCAGGGGCGGGAGGTCTGCGCTGAGCCGGACCGCTTGCCCAAGGGACGGTTCGACCACTGCCGCCCCACCCTGCGGCGGTCGGCGACCCAAGGCGATTATCCGCTCCAGATCCAGATATTCTTCCGCCAGCGCGGCCAGGCTGTCCACGGCCTGCCCGGCCTCGCCATGCTCCACCGCCGGGGTCACTCCCAGATGGCGCTGGGGGAAAAAGTCCCGCCGGGAACGCGGCAGGGCGCCCAGCACCGGCAGACCGGTGTAGCGCTCCACGGTCTCCCGGACAATGGCCTCGTGGCGGGCACCACCCAGGCGGTTGAGCACCACCCCGACGAAGGCCAGGTCCGGGTCGAAATGGAGGCAGCCCAAGACCTGGGCCGCCACCGTGCGGGTGGTCTTGGTGCAGTCCACCACCAGCAGCACCGGCAGGCCCAGCAACCGGGCCAATTCGGCGCTGCTGCAACTGCCGGCCGGATCAACCCCGTCATAAAGCCCCCGGTTGCCCTCCAGCAGGGCCAGCTCGCCGGGGGCGCGGTGGGCGGCAAAGGAGCGGCTGATCACCGCCGGGGACATCAGAAAAGGGTCCAGGTTGTAGCAGGGCCGACCGGCGGCCAGGGCCAGCCAGCCGGCATCGATGTAATCGGGCCCCTTCTTGAATACCGCCACCGACAGCCCCCGCCGCACCAGGGCGGCGGTCAAACCCACCGCCACCACGCTTTTGCCGGTGCCGCCGCCCATCCCCGCCACCACCAGGCCGTTGCCGGAACCCATGGCCCCGCTGTTCGCATCCGTCATTTTTCCCCAACTCTCCCGCTGTCACCGTTTTACCGACCAATAAGAATCCAATTTACCTCTTTTGCCCCTGTTGACCAAGTTTTACCTGGCGGCCTTTTTTTTGACGCTGAGGGCGGGCTATGGTATCTTTCTCGGCTCGTAATTATCCGGCAGTGCCGCAGATTTCACCTTAACACCCGGCGCTGCTTCCCCAATAATCGGGACTGCTGAAAGTTTGCCCCTACTCAAGGAACCATCATGAACGCAACCAGCCAACAGGAAGCCGAACTGGATAAGGTAATCGCCGAACTGGAAGACAAATGCCGGGAAATGCCGGACAATGTCACCGCCCACCATCACCTGGCTTTGGTTTACCGCAAGGCCGGCCGGATCGACGATGCCATCCGCCAACTGGAAAAATGCCTGAAAATCGACGAAAACGCCAAGGAGCCCCTGATCAACCTGGGGGCCATCCATTTCGAGCAGGGCAACCTGGAAAAGGCCCTGGAGGCCAACCGGCGGGCCGTCAAGGTGATGCCGGAACTGGCCCGGGCCCACGCCAATATCGGGCTGATCCTCCAGCAGATGGGCGAACTGGAACAGGCGGTGGCCGCCTACGAGGAGGCCCTGCGCCACGATCCCAAGCTGGCCAACGCCTGGATCAACATGGCCACCACCCAGATTGCCGCCGGCAACTTCGAGCTGGCCGCCAAGGCCGCCCAAGAGGCCATCAAGCTGGAACCCGAATTCGGCATGGCCCACAACAACCTGGCGGTGGCCCTTTACTACCAGGAGAAGTACCAGGAGGCCAAAGCCGCGGCGGAACAGGCCCGCAAGCTGGACTACCAGGTGGACCCCCGCTTCCTCCAGGCCATCGACCACGAGCTTAATAAGTAAATTTTAATGAAAGGCAAAGGCAGTCAAATAAAAACCCCGCCCCGCTGCGCGTTTTGCGGGGCGGAGATTGAGCGGCCCCACGACCAGGAACAGCGCAAGCTGGGGGAGTTCAACGTCGGCCGCTGCTCCTGCGGGGCGGTTTACGCTTCCGATGTCACCGGCCATAACGTGGGCTCGGCCATGATCGAGGCCCTGGTTTACGCCTGCGGTGACGACTGGGATCTGGCCTGGGATCTGCTGCCGGACCAGGACTACCTCACCGGCCGGGTGGAAAATTACGATGAGCAGAGCCACCAGATTCTGGAGCAGCGCCACCTCGACGGCCGCTTTGTCCGGGGTGTGCTGTATTTTGTGCGGCTCCAGCGGGAAATCGACGAGATTGTCCGCCTGCGCCAGCCGGCGGCCGCGAAGAGTGCCACCCCCGGCGGCGGCTTCACCCCACCGCCCCTGGAGCCGGAACGGGATCCCAAACGGCGGCGGCAGCGGGCCGACAAGACCCTGGTCAAAAAACTGGCCTTGGCCGGCGATATCGACGCCCTGGTGGACCTGACCTTCGACGATCTCAAGACCCTGCGCTTTCTCCAGCGCCTGCTCTACACCCCCGACGAAGATGAGCGCTGGCGCTTGGCCCATGTTATCGGCCAGGTCTGCGCCCGACTGGCCACCCGCCAGCCGGGGGCGGTCAGCGACCTGCTGCACCGTCTCTTTGAAGCCAGCTCCGACTCCGCCGCCACCCCCTGGGGGCTGGTGGAAACCATGGGCTCCATCATCGCCGCCCGGCCCGATATCTACGGCGGCTTTGCCCGCCATCTGCTGCGCTACGTCAACCATGTCAGCACCAGACCCCAGGTGCTTTGGGCCCTGGGAGAGGTGGCGGCGGTCAAACCAGAACTGATCCGCCAGATTCCCTACCTGCAACTGGCCCCGGTGCTCAACGACCCCGATCCCCTGATCCGGGCCTTAACCGTGCGCATTCTGGGGCCGGTGGCGGCTTCCGAGTTCCGCAGCCAACTGGCCGTCCTGGTGGAAGACCAAAGCCCGGTGGAGTTTTACCGGGCAGGCCAACAGCAAAGCAGCACCGTGGGCCGGCTGGCCGCCGAATTTCTCCGGCAAGCCCCGGCCACCGCCAAGGCGCCGCCACTCCCCATGGCATGATAATTATGAATATTCATCAACTTAATAAGTTTGAGGATAAATTATGACCACCCAACCCAATGCCAAGCTGCAACCGCTGCCCATGGCGGCCAAGGAAGAAGAGGAAGAGAAGACCCAGGCCCAGTTGGATTACGACGAGGGCCTGCAACTGCTCAAGCGGGGCAGCTTCCCCCAGGCCGCCGCCGCCTTCCACAACGCCCTCAAGGGCTTCGAGGAAGAGGGCAGTGACAGCGGAATCGCCCGCTCGGTCACCAAGCTGGCCGAAATCTGCCTGGAGAAGGAGGATTACGCCAAGGCCCTGGAGCATCTTGAGCGGGCTCTGGCCATCTGCCGGGCCGCCCAAGATGACCTGAGTACCACCTATCTCCAGAAAAGAATACTCCAGACCCTGCGCGGGCTTGAACGCCATGAAGAGGCCCGGGATCTGGCCCTGGAATTGATGGCGGCCTACCAGGATTACAACAATCCGGCCGGGGCGGTGGCAATGCTGGAAAACCTGGGGGATATCTACCTGGCCCTGGGCCAGCCGGACAAGGCGGCGGAAAGCCTGCGCACCGCCGCCGCCATCCACCGCAACTTCAAGCACCAACGGGCCGCCCAGCAGTTGCTGGATCGGGCCGAAGTAATCCTGCGCCAGGGTTAAACTTGCGGCAGCACCGCATCTTCGGGCGATCAGCCCGGCTTATGTACTCGGGGTACACGACACCGGGCTGCTTGCCCAAATCTGCGGCACTGCCGCAAGTTTAACCGACGGGCCCGGCAGCACCGCATCTTCGGGCGATCAGCCCGGCTTATGTACTCGGGGTACACGACACCGGGCTGCTTGCCCAAATCTGCGGCACTGCCGCAAGTTTAACCGCGAGACGGGTTTCTTCTTTTGGCGCTTTGCCCTATCTTTCGAGGGGCTCTGGTAACGATGGGCGGCCGCCGAAGATGCGGACCATGGCGATGCTGATTTCGTAGAGGACCACCAGGGGGCCGGCCATCAGTAAGTGGCTGGCCACGTCGGCGGTGGGGGTGAGGATGGCGGCCAGGATGAAGGCCAGCAGGACGGCGTAGCGGCGGTTGCGGGCCAGGAAGGGGGCGTTGATGATCCCCAGCCGGGCCAGCAGCACCATGAAAACCGGGAGCTCGAAAACCACCCCGAAGGCGATCAGCAGCCTCAGCGAGAGGGAAAAATATTCGCTGACCACCGGCATACTGGTCAGGTACTCATGGGAGTAGCCCACTAGAAAACGGAAGGCCGGCGGAAAAACCACGTAATAGGCAAAAGCCGCCCCCCCCAGAAAGCAGAGTACCGAAACCAGGGTGAAGGGCAGCACCACCTTCTTTTCGTGATTATAGAGGCCGGGGGCGATAAAACTCCAGAGTTGCCAGAAGATCACCGGCGAGGCCAGGAGCAGGGCGGCGGTGAAGGCAACCTTCAGGTAAAAAAAAAGCCTTCCTGATAAGAGATGAAGATCAGACTGGTATCGGGGGGCAGCACCGCGAAGAGCGGCGCGAAGAACCACTGGCCGATGGGTTCGCTGAAGCTGTAGGTAAAGACAAAGCAGACCCCAACCGCGATCAGCGAACGGACCAGAGCCCGGCGCAGATCGGCCAGATGCTCGATCAGGGGTTGGGATTGCATGGTATCTTCCATGCCGGGCATAGTAACTGCCCGCCCATTCACCGTCAAGGAATAAGGATATAAGGATTATGTCTTGCCGGCTGCCGCGCAAAAACGATCTGCAAGCGGGAATGGCTCTGCTGGGCCGGCCTCTGCTGCCCCTGGTCCGGTTGCTGCCCCTGCTTTACCTGGCCGGACCCTTTGCCCGGATCAGCGAACTGCTGGCGGAACTGAACGAGCCCATCACCACCGCCGGTATCGACTATCCCCAACCGTCCGCCGCTCTGGCTCCTTATCTTGATCTGCTGAACGCCCTGGAAGAGCTGAAACCGCCACCCGGCCCGGGCCCGACGGCGGAGACCGAGCCCATGGCTGGATCGCAGGCCGGCGAGCAGGGGCCGGTGCCGCCGGTGCTGACCGAGGACGGCCGGACCTTGAGCGGCCTGGAAGCCTTGGAGTGCCGGATCTGCCAGGCCGTTCTGGAGCGTGAGCTGGAGACGATCAACAGCCTGCTCTGCGCCCCCTGCCGCTGCGACCTTTGCTGCATCGGCCCGGAGCCCGACATGAGCCAGGATTTTTTTGAGATTCCTCTGATTCAGGATGAGGTCCGACTCTTTCCCCTGCCGCAATTTGACACCGCCCAAAGCCGGCAAATGACCAGCGCCGGCGAGCCCCCCCTGCTCCGGGATGACCGTCCCTTCTACCAAACTCCGGCGGCCCTCTACCATTGGCGCCAAGGCTGGAGCCTGATCCTGCCGCCCGGCAGCCGCTGTCCCCAACTGGCCGCCGACGGCGCCTGCCGCATCTACCCCAAGCGCCCACAAGTCTGCCGCCGCCCACAAGTTTTCGCCTACCTGCTGGCAAAACAGGAAGCAAGCGCCCCGACATCAACGGCCGACGACGCCCCGACCACCACCCCTCTGATCGCCCACCACAAGCTGCTGGCGGTCTGGGACTGCCCCTATGTGCAAGTCCTGCAGGAAGAAATCGCCGCCTACGCCCAAGCCTGCGGCCTGGAGCCCATTTTCCGTCGCAACAAAGCGTAAAACCGGCTCGAAAGACCAACAATGAACCGTAGCCCACGGTAATTTTGAGAAGATAAGAGTAATTGAGAAAAGTAATTGAGAAGAGTAAACGCACCGCAGTGCCACATCTTTCGGCGATCAGCCGAACGCCGCATACTCCTGTACGCAAGTTCGGCTGATCGCCGAAAGATGTGGCGCTGCTGTGCGTTTACGGTTGGTCGGCGCGGCTTAGCTGCCAGAGCGGGCTGATGCGGCGCAGCCGGGTGGGGTCCAGGTTTTGGCGGAAGATGGGATAACGGCGATGATCGACCGGCTGCCCTACCGGCACAACCCCGGTCGGGCCCAGCAGATAATCGGCCCGGACATCCCAGGGGTCGGCGGCCAGCAGCCAGTCCGGCGGGGCAGTCGGGGCCGCCGCCGCCACCCGGTGTTCCGGGTGCAAGGCTCCGGCCTGATCGAGGATGGCCAGGCTCAGGTCAAAAAACCCCTGGCCTTCTCCCAGCAGCAACCCGGCGGCATCGACGGCCAGTGGGGCTGCCACCAGCAATTCCAGCTCCAGGCCCGCCAACTCGGGCAGCCCCAGGCGGCGGCCATGGCGGATCAGCCCTCGGCTGCTCACGGCAAAGGGCAAACTGGGAAAGGGAATGGTAAAGGGGCGCAGGAGATAAAAGCCATCGCGCAAGCCCGGACCGGGGATCAGCAGTTCCTTGCCGTCCAGCAGGGCGTTGATCCTGACCTGGGCCAGCAGGGGGCCGGGCTCCGCCAGCAGCCGGCGGCAACGGCGGTATTGTTCCAGCCCACGCAGAGCCTGGGCCAGAGGACCGGGGGGGAAATCAGGGCGCCGACAAACTGCGCGGGCCGACGCCTTAGAGACTGGATTTGGCGGCATCGCTGAGAACGGTCAGCGCCACCGAGCCCGATGCTCCGGGCCGCCGGGTAAAGGCGGGATCCACCGGGGCGGCGGCCATTAAGGCCCCGTTGCGCACCTGCTGGAAGCCGTATTCCACCAACTGGCCGACATCATCCCACATGGTATTGCTGCCCATCAGGGCGACGATCAACTCGTCGTTGCCCCGGCGAAACTTGCCCACATAGGTCTGCTGGGCGGCCCTGGTGAAGCCGGTCTTGCCGCCCTGGCTGCCGTTGATCTGCCAGAGGGCCCGGTTGTTGGTCCGCAGGGTCTGGCCGAAGGCGGTGGGGGCGGAAACCGTGCCGATCCGGCGGGCAAATTCGGGGTGCTGCATGGCGTTATGAAAGATCAGGGCCAGATCGCGGGCCGTGGACTGCTGGCCTTGGGCGGTGAGCCCGTTGGAGTTGACCAGGGTGGTGTTGTTGGCTCCCATGGCCCGTACCTTGCTGGTCATCAACCGGGCAAAGGCCCGCTCGCTGCCGGCAATCTTTTCGGCCAGGGCGACGCTGGCATCGTTGGCGGAACTGAGCAGCAGGGCGTTAACCAGATCACCGGCCCGGTAGGAACGTCCCTGCTGCAGATAAACCTTGGAGCGAGGCATCTCCGCGGCCCGCTGACTGGTGGGCACCAACTCGGCATCGCGTAAGGAGTCCAGGGCGATCAAAGCGGTAATAACCTTGATGGTGCTGGCAGGTTGACGTGGGGTGTCGGGATTGAGAGCGAAAACCAACCGGCCAGTCCGGGCATCCACCACCACGGCGGAGCGGGAGGTGATCCGGTTCTCCAGCATGGTGGCAGCCTGGGAACCGGTGAGGGTATTGCCGGCGTAACCGGGACGGCTCTTGATCAAGCCGTTGTCGGCGGGCCGTAGCAGGGTCGGGGCCGGGCCGGGGCTGACCGCGCCGCCCACTGCCGCTCCCCCCGGTCGATGCTTGTGACTGGTGGCCAGCACCTGGCGAGCCACGGCTTCCTGGCCGGCCCAGAGCACCACAAAACCAAGGATCAACACCAATCGCAAAACCCTGGCAAAACGCATCTGAATTCTCCCTCTGCTGATTTGGTTGCCAAAACTCTTATTGAGCAGCAGGCCCCCCGGTCCTGCCTGGAGGATCGGACTCCGCCCCGGCGGCTGTTGCCGGTCAGGTAGTCACCTGATCCTTAAAGTCCTATAGAGAAGCCATCGGCAAAAATCAAGCAAAAAATTAAAAGTTTTTTCTAACAGCCTGTTTTTCTGCCGATATGAAAAATGACAAAAAAGCAAAGCCCCACCACATCTCGTGTTGCGGGGCGTAACCACCACTATATCTGGAGCCCATGGGGGAATAAGTTGCAGCAAACAATGTTAACGGAAAAAATTTTTGCCCCCCTCCACTGGCACGGGGACAAGCTCGAACTCTGGTGCATCCTGGGGTCGGCAGGGCCGATCCGGCTTGACTTTGAGCCTGCCGGTCATCACCGGGCTCTGGCCTGGCTGGCTGCCTCTGGTGAACGGTTACAAGGGATTACCTTGCTGGCCGACCCCGCGGCCATGGACGGGTTGGACAACGCCGCAGCCCTGCTAAACTCCCGGCTCGTCGCCTATTTCAGCGGCAAGGCCCGCACCCTGTACCGGCCGCTGCCGCCCTCCCCTTTTCTGGCGGCGGGTACGCCTCTGCAACGGCGGGTCTGGCAAGCCATTGCCGCGATTCCTTACGGCAAAACCACAACCTATGGCCAACTGGCGACAAAGCTGGGCAATCCCGGACTGGCCCGGGCGGTGGGCCGGGCCTGCGGGGCCAACCCCTGCCCCCTGCTGATTCCCTGTCATCGGGTGGTGGCCGGTAACTCCCCGGGTGGCTTCGGCGGGGGATTGGAGCTGAAAAAAACGCTCCTGGAGCTGGAGCGCCAGGAGCAAAGGTAAACGGGCAAGGGGTAAGGGAAGGGGCGCGACGGAGGTTACTTATTTTTCTTCCAGCAGCTTGAGGACGGCGGCAGGAATATCCTTGAGCGGCAATACCTTGTCCACCGCTCCCACCTCGATGGCTTCCTTGGGCATCCCGAAGACCACGCAGGAGGCCTCATCCTGGGCGATGGTCCGGGCTCCGGCCTGCTTCATCTTCAGCATCCCCTGGGCGCCGTCCTTGCCCATTCCGGTGAGGATCACCCCGATGGCATTGGCTCCGCCGTAGGCGGCCACCGAGTTGAAGAGGACATCCACCGCCGGTCGTTGATAGCAGACCATGGGGCCGGTCTTGACGTTCACGTAGTAGCGGGCGCCGCTGCGCCGCATCACCATATGAAAATTGCCGGGGGCCAGCAGGGCGGTACCGGGCACCACCGCGTCGCCGTCCTCGGCCTCCTTGACCCGGATCTGGCAGAGACTGTCCAGCCGCTCGGCAAAGCTGGTGGTGAATTTGGCCGGCATATGCTGGACGATCATGATCCCCGGCGAATTGGGCGGGAACTGGGTCAGCACATCCTTCAACGCCTCGGTGCCGCCGGTGGAGGCGCCGATGGCGATCAACTGGTTGGTGGTGCGGGTCAGGGAGAGCTTGGGGGCCGCCGCCGCGGGTGCGGTGACGGTTCGGCGGCGGCGGGTCACGTCAACCTGGGCCGCGGCCCGGATCTTTTCCGCCAACTGGGCGCTCATGTCGCCTACCGAGTAGGCTTCGCCCGGCTTGCTGATTACCTCCACCGCCCCGATTTCCATGGCCTCCAGGGCCAGGCTGCCGCCCTCCCGGGTCAGGGAACTGACGATGATCACCGGCAGGGGATAGTACTTCATCAGCTTACGGAGGAAAGTGATCCCGTCCATCCGCGGCATTTCGATGTCCAGGGTGACCACGTCGGGCTTCAAAGCCACGATCTTGTCCCGGGCCACGTAGGGGTCGGGGGCGGTTGCCACCACCTCGATATCATGTTCGCGGGACAACTCTTCGCTGAATACCTTGCGAACCACCGCCGAGTCGTCAACCACCAGTACCCTGATCTTCGCCATAATTACCGCCGTCGGTTTGCAAATCGTAACTGTTCACCAGGTGCCGCAAGCTGCCCGTTTAACTGGTCGTAAGCGTTCAGCAGCGACGCCTACCTGTAAACCACCCAGAGTGCGCCGTAATCGGTGTTGAACAGGAAAACTCCGGGCTCGGCGGCAATCTCGGCCACCGGCAGCTGTTCCAACACGGTGGCTTCGGGAATATGGAGCTTGGACTCGCCGGCCGGATCGATCTTGCCCAGCAGGCTGCCCACCGCCATGTTGGCCGTTTCCTTGGCGGTATCCAGCACCTGCTCCTGGTTAATATCCTCTTCGTCAGCCCCCAGAAAGTTCATGGTGATGTTGCGGGCCAGCCGCTGGGGCAGAAAGACGCTGAACCTGCCGGTCTGGGGGCCGTGATAAGCGATATCGGCCTGGATGTAGCTCTCATCGTCGGCGGCAAAGGCTTCGGGGCCGGGGATTTCATCAATGGGCTCAAGAAAGGTGAAAAACATGGTCTCGAAAACCTCGCTAAAGGTTTCATCCACAAGGTTTCTGAAATTCTGGTCCATGGGCCAACCTCCAAAAAAGAAACAGACTGCCGCTTAGAAATCCATATCGTCGTCATCGCCGCTTTCCGCCGCCGGTTGGGGCGGAGCTTCAACCGTGTGCTGGAAGGCCTTTTCCAGCACCTCGTACAAAATCTTTTTGATGGTCTCGGGCTGGAAGGGTTTTTTGACGTAACCGGCCACCCCCAGCTTGCGGGCCTCGTCCATCCGGGCCTCGCTGGACTCGGTGGTGATGAAGATCAAGGGAATCCGCTTGAAATCCTCGTTGGCCATGACCTCCCGTAACAGCTCCATGCCGCCCATCACCGGCATATTGATATCGGAGAGAATCACGTCAATCCAGTTGTTCTCCAGGATCTCCAGCGCCTCCTTACCGTGGGCGGCATCAAAGAACCGGCCCACCGGCACCCCCGCCATCTCCACGGTTTTCTTGATCACCACCCTCATGGTCGCCGAATCATCCGCCACCAGAATATTGAATGCCATCGCTCTTCCCTTTCACGGGTTGTTATTCTCTATCACCGTAACCGGCCGTCCGACACCACTATAACCGGCTTCTCACTATAGTTGAAGGAGTTCTTCCGCCCGTTCCAACTCATCCAGCAAATTCACCATGCACATATCCAGGTGCAGGGGAGTAATACCGAAACGTTGCAAGCCGGCGCCGCGCATCTTGGTGGCCAGCCCGTCGGCCCCCACCCCGATTCCCATGGAAATCACCAGGGTGTTGCTCAGGGCGATCAGGGCGGTCAACGGCTCCCCCTCCAGGGCGTCCTGATCATGGTGCTTGCGCACCGCCACCAGAATATCCTCCGGGAACTCCCAGCGCTTGAGAATCACCCAGCCCAACTCGGCATGGGTCACCCCCAGAATTTCCTTCTCGGCCTCGACAAAGGAACACTTTTCCCGGGCCACCTTCTCCATGATCTGTTCAAACTCCTCGGAGACGAAGGTGCTTAAAAAGCGCTTGCCGATATCATGGAGCAGACCGGCGGTAAAGGCGGTAGCAGGCTCCACCCCCTTGATTTTGCCGACCAACTGCTTGGCCAGAATCCCCACCGCCACCGAATGCTTCCAGAGTTCACCCTGCTCCAGATCGTAACCGGCCCCCACATCGCCGCCCTTGTAGAAGCGGGCACTGCTGCCGGCCATGATGATATCCCGCAAAGCATCCTGGCCCAGCATCACCAGCGCCTCCTGGAGCGACGACACCTTGCGGGTCAGGCCGAAATAGGGCGCATTGCAAATCTTGAGGACATTGGCGGTGATGGCCTGATCGTACTGGATGACTTCCGCCAGCTCCCTGGCCTCCACGTCGGGATCGGCCAGCATCTCCATCACCCGGCGGGCCACCTTGGGGAAGGGCTCAATCTCTTTAACCAGCTCGAGGATTCTTTCTACCTTGCTCATAACGTAAACTCCCCCCGGCCGGAAACTTTCAGGGTGGTCAGGCCGCTGCCCACCTCAATACTCACCGTGCGGTTGGAAGTACCCCCCACGTCCTCCTTATTGACCAGGATATTGTTCTTCCAGAACATCTTACGCAAAACCGCATAGTTACGTTTGCCGATATTAAAAATCCCCGAGTTGTCCATGATCTGGCTGCCCCCCACCACATTGACCACCAATCGGGTTTTGAGCGCCCCGTACTTGTAGGTTTCCTTGAAAAGCCTGGGGATCCCGGTATCGGCAAACATGAAGGGCTTCAATTGCGCCTTGTCCTTATCCAGCGAGGAATCGGGCAACATATAATGGAGCATCCCGGCCACCTTGGCCACCGGGTCCCAGATCACCACTCCGATACAGGAACCCAGGGAATAGGTGATCAACACATCCTCGGGATTGTTGCTCACCTTCATATCCGAGATTCCAACCACGATTTTCATGAAGCAGGTACCTTTAACTATTTTTTCTGATAGGCCGTGGAGGCGATCTGGGCAAACTGGTGTTTCAGGCTGGAAATGCTCTCGGAGTGCCCGATAAAAAGATAGCCGCCGGGAGCCAGGGCCCGGTAAAATTTGTTGACCAGGGCCTGCTGGGTTTCCCGATTGAAGTAGATCATTACGTTGCGGCAGAAAATCACATCCAGCTCCCCGTTCCAGGGAAAGTTGTCCATCAGGTTGAAGCGCTCGAAGCTGATCCGCCGCCGCAGGAACTCCTTGACCCGGACATGGCCCTCTGCCGAGCCCGTTCCCCGCTGAAAGTATTTTTTCAGCAGGGGCTTGGGCACCTTGGTCACCCGATCGGCGGTGTAAACCCCGCGGCGGGCATGGGCCAGCACCCGGGTGGAGATATCGGTGGCCAGGATTCGGTAGCTTTGGCCCGGCCGGTTTTCAAAGAAATCTTCGGTGACCAGAGCGATGGTGTAGGGTTCCTCACCGGAGGATGAGGCCGAGGACCAGATCACCACCTCCTTCTTGCGCCCGGAGGCGGTCAACTCGGGCAGCGCTCGTTCCACCAAAAGGTCAAAGTGGGCGCTTTCCCGAAAGAAGCTGGTGAAGTTGGTGGAAACCACGTCGATCATCTGCACCAGCTCATCGCCGCTGCCGTCATTGACCACGTAGTTATAATAGTCCGCGAAGCAGTCCATGCCCAGAGCCCGCAGGCGCTTGCCCAGGCGGGCGTTGAGCAGCTCCTTCTTCTCCGGTTTAAGATAAATCCCGGCCTTCTCGTAAACCAGGGCGCTGAATTGCTGGAAAACTTTATCGCTGAGCTGGGCCTTGCGAAAACCCAGGCTGTCGTAGGTGTTGGCTGTCATGCGGGTGTGCGGGGGCCGGAGCCTTACATCTCCTCGAATTGTTGTAAAAGGCCCTCGCCCACCACCCGGTTGACATCCAGCAGAATTTTAACCGCTCCCTTGATCTTGGCCATCCCCAGAATATTGTCACTCTCGGAGGAGGAGCCCAGCGACGGTGGCGGCTCAATCTCGGCGGCGGTAATATTGGCCACCTCGGAAACCGAATCCACCACCATCCCCACCTGCACCGGTCCGGTCCGGCCCTGGACCTCCACCACGATCACGCAGGTCCGCTCGTCATACTCCTTGGGCTCCATCCCGAACTTGAGCCGCAGATCCAGCACCGGAATCACCCGGCCGCGCAGGTTGATCACTCCTTTGATATAGGAGGGGGTGTGGGGCACGGCGGTGATTTCCATCACCCCGATGATCTCCCGCACCTTGAGAATCCCCACCCCGTACTCTTCATGTCCCAGGGAAAAGGTCAGATATTTACCGGCCAACTCCTGGACTCCGCGCTCACCGCTGCCCAGCCGCGCTTCCGCTTCCGCTACCATGGCTGTCTCCTCCTTGTTTTTATTCCGCCGCGTCGGCGATAATACCGGCCAGATCGAGAATCAGACCCACCCGGCCGTCACCCAGGATGGTGCCGCCGGCCACCCCCCTGACGTCGCTCATGCCGCCCAGGTTTTTGATCACCACCTCTTCCTTGCCCAGCAACTCATCAACCATCAGGGCCCGGCGCCGGCCTTCGTTTTCCACCACCACCACGATGGCCTCGCAGGGATCGTTGATGGAAGGCTCAACGCCGAAGAGCTGATAGAGCCGAATGATGGGCACCAGATCCCCCCGCACCAGCAGTGACTCGCCCCGACCGTGGACGGTGTTGTAATTCTTGCGCTCCGGTTTCATCGACTCCTGGATGGCGATGGTGGGAATGATGTAGCGCTCACTGCCCACCCGCACGATAATCCCGTCGATAATGGCCAGGGTAAGGGGCAGACGAATGGTAAAGAGGCAGCCCTTGCCCGGCTGGCTTTGGACATCCACCTTGCCCCGCAGCTTCTCCACCGCCTTTTTGACCACGTCCATTCCCACGCCGCGGCCGGAAACGTCGGTGATCTGTTCGGCGGTGGAAAAGCCGGCCATGAAGACCATGTTGTTGAGTTCAAAGTCGGAAAGGTTCTCACCGGGCTGGATCAGGCCGCGACTTTCCGCCTTCTTGCGGATTTTGGCGGTATTGAGCCCCTCGCCGTCGTCCTCGATCTCGATCACCATGTTGCCTCCCTTCTGGTAGGCCCGCAGGTGCACCACCCCGGTGGGGGGCTTGCCGTGCTTGGCCCGTTCTTCGGGGGTCTGAATGCCGTGGTCCACCGAGTTTCGCATCATGTGCACCAAGGGGTCGTAGATGGAGTCCACCATGTTGCGGTCGATTTCGGTTTCGGCTCCCTCCATCACCAGGTCCACTTCCTTGCCGGTTTTTTTGGAGAGATCGCGGACCAGGCGGATCATTTTATCGAAGGTCTGCTTGATGGGCACCATCCGCATGGACATGGCGGTGCGTTGAAGATCGGAGGTGATCCGACTGAGCTGGGAAAAGTCCTTGACCAGCTTGGGGTCGGCGATTTTGGAGACCAGGGGGTTCTGGCGAACCAGGGACTGCATGATCACCAACTCGCCCACCGCATTGACCAGGGCGTCCAGCTTTTCCACGTCAACCTTGATGGAGGCCCCCAGTTTCTTTTTCTGGGCGGCGGCATCGGCCCCGTTGGCGGCAGGGCGGCTGGCCGGCGGAGCAGCGGCCTTGGCAGCGGCGGGGCCCCGGCCGGGAGCTTGGGGGGCAGCGGCAACACCCGGCTCAGCAGGGGCAGCGGGGGCAGCGGCGGTTTTCGCGGGCTCTGCGGCCACCGGCGCGGCGGCCGCCTCCTCATCCCCGGCAGCGGGGGCAACGGGTGGCGGCGAGTCGGGGGATTGTCCCTCCTGCAGGGCCTGGATGTGGGCAACCTGGGCGGCAATATCGAACTCGCGGTAGCGCTGGGGTCCATTTTCCAGCACATCCTTGATGTTTTCCACCATTTCCTTGAGGGTATCGCCCACCGCCAGCACCAGGTCGATGACATCGGAGTCCATGGGCCGTTTGCCGTTACGGACGTCGTCCAGCAGGTTTTCGGTGGCATGGGCCAGCTTGTTGATGGTCTTGAGATTGAGGAAGCCGGAGACCCCCTTGATGGTGTGGAAGGGGCGAAAGATGTTATTGATGATATCCAGATCGTCGGGGCTCTGCTCCAACTCCAGGACATTTACCTCAATGCTTTCCAGATGCTCGAAGGCCTCGTCGATGAAGCCGCCCAGCAATTCCTTGTCCTGGAGAAATTCGGCGGCCGCCTCCGCGCCGCCGGCCGCCGGGGCAACAGCGGCCGGCTGGTCGTCCCCGGCCGGAGGGGGGGCGGACGCCTCGGCGGTTTCGGGGGTGTCGCCAGAATCGGGGGCCTCGGGAGCTTCGGGGGGCCCGGAAGGTTCGGATGGTTCAAGAGACTCGGGGGACTCGTGGAGTTCGGGGGGCTCACCGCCGCCATTGCCCCCGGCCTGCAGTTCGTCGGCGCGCACGGGATAGCCGGCATCGCTGAGATGCTTGGCAAAGGCTGCGATCCCGGCCTCATCCATCTCCTCGCCCTTGCGCACCGCCTCCTGCATCTGGACGATGGCCTTACCCAAAAGCTCGTAATTTTCGGCGGAATCGGACAACTCACCCATGATCATCCGCTCCAGCGCCGCCTTGAAGGCTCCGGCCATTCCCCGGAGCACCGGCAGGCCGTCAGGGACGGCCTGGGACGCCAGCAACTCTTCGGCCGCCCCGAGCAGTTCGCCCACCACCGACAGATCACCCGGCTCCACCATAAGGATTTTCAGGGCCATCTCATCGAGAATTGCGGATACGGCTTGGTTATCCCGCGACATAACTACTCCCGGCATCTGATTTTAGAAAAGGTAACCGTTAAACCGGCAGGTTAGCGCCTCCGGCGCGGTTATCAGAAAAGACCCGACCCCGCCGACTACCGCCACTGAGTAAAACCGGGTCGTAAAATTGATCAGCTTTTCCTGATCAAGTATAGTTCCCAAAAACCATATGGTTTGGCAAGCTTTTTCTCATTCTTCACCGACTTTGGACAGCTCAAGCTCCCCCTCCGCCCCATCCTCGCGCAGGCGGTCCACCAGACCGGGTTCCAGGCTCTCCAGGTATTCCTCCACCGATTGCAGGTTGTCCCGGACCCGGGAGACGATCTCACTGGCGGGGTAACGCTCGATGATCCGCCGCAGCAGGCGCCAGGATTCCAGGGCCAGCTCCAAACCCTGTCGGGGCTCGCTGCGCCGGGCCCGGACAAAGAGTCCGGCGGCTTCCCGGCGAATTTCGGTAGCCGCTTCCAGAGAGGCCTCCGCAATCCGGCGCCGGGCCTCGCCACCGTATTCCGTGGCCAGCAACTGACTGAAGGCGGTGATGGCCTCGTCAAACCGGCGCAGGCCCAGCAGGCGGTTAGCTTCCTCCCATTGGATGGTCAGGGCCTGTTGCTCGAGAAAACGCCGCTGTTCCTCGGCCTCCCGTTGCGCCTTAAGGGCCAGGGCCAACTGCTCCCGCACCCAATCCCGCTTGGGAGGAGTCAGTTCCTCCCGCGCCAACTCTTCCAACCGGGCAATGGCCGGTTCATAATCCCGGCGGGCCAGCAACTCTTCGATTTCCCGCTGCTGTTCCTCCAGCCAGAGGACGGCCGCCGCCTTGACCCGATCAAGGAGCAGCCGCCCCCGGTGGGTCAGCATTCCGCCGGGATAAAGGCGCTCCAGCCGGGCCAGGCGCTCGGGCAGGCGCGGCGGCACGGCCCGGCCGTCAAAGAGGATATAGTCCCGTACCATCTCCAGAAAAAGTTCCCGCTCCACGTTGCCGGCCAGAACTTCACCCCGGAGCAGGGCAAGCTGCTCGGCAATCCAGCGCCGCTCGTCCTCCCCGGCGGCATGGCGGGCGGCAATTTGCCCGTAAAGTTTCCGGGCCTCGTCACCGCGACCGGCCAGCAGCAGAAGATCGGCCTCCAACCGGGCCGGATCGGGCTTAAAGTCGGGTTTGGCCGCCGTCCGCCGGTGCCGGGCCAGCAGCCGCAGGGCCTCCTCCCCGGCCCCGGCGCGGGTTAGAGCCAGGGCCGCTTCACTCACCAGATGAGGCGGCAACTGCCGTTCCGGGTAAAGCCGGGCCAGATTGTCCAGGGCGGCCGCAGCTTCGGCGGCCCGGCCCTGCCCGGCATGATGCAGGGCCACCGCCTGCAGTTGCTCGGAAGCCACCGTATGGAACCGGTCCAGCTCCGCCGCCACCGTGATCTCGGCCTGTTGCTCAATTTCAGCGCACCGGCCGGCACCAAACTCCAGATCGGCCCTGAGGGCCACGGCCACCGCCGCCGCTCCGGCGGGCAGGTCGGCAAAGTCGCCGAATTGCAGATCCCGCAAGCGATCCTGGGCCTGTTGGTAGGCGGTCACCACCGTCGTCAGTTGTTCCCGGCACTGCCGCCAGCGGTCCGGCAGCCCCCCCTCGCCCACCAGGGCCGTCAGCCGTTCCTCCAATTCCCGCCAGTGCCGCTCCCGGTCACGATGGTAACCAAGGCGAGCGGCCACCTGCCGCTCTTCCCCCTCGGCGTAACGAAAGACCTCTTCGGCCAGTTCAGGCAAGGGCGGCGAAGCCGGCTCCGGGGCGGGTTCCGGTTTCGGCTTCGGTTTTACTTCGATTTCGGGGGCCGGCTCCGGCTTGACTTCGGGCTTGATGATCGGCGGGGGCGGCGAGGCCGGCGGGGCCGGCGGGGCCGGGGTGGTGCAGGCGGCCAACGCTCCGGCCAACAGCAAGGTCAGAAAAAAAATGAGGATATTGGTTGTCTTCACTGGTCTTCTCCATCTCGCCAGTAGGGCTGAAAAAAGCGGGTCGGCACAAATGAGCCGTCAGGTGATACCCGGCCGAAGGTGGTGATTCGCGGTGCCGCCCGGTCGGTAGCGGTGCCGGCGGAATCGGGCACCGGGTTGTTGCTTACCACACCCCCCTGACCGGCTTCAACCGGAATTTCCACCTGCCCCAGGGCAGGCCAGGCCACCGCCACCCGCTCCCGGCCGCTGAAGGCCAGTTCGTCCAGATCCAGGGCAGTTGCGTACTCCCCGTAACGGTAAACCGCCGCTGCCAGCCGGGACCACAGGGGCAAGGCGCCGCCGCCGCCGGTGATCCGGGTGGAGCCCCGCACCATGGGCCGGTTGTCGTCATAACCCACGTAGGCCGCCATGGTATAGCCGCCGGTCGGACCAAGGTGATCGCGATCAGGCCCCGGCCCCGGCAGGTAGCCGGCAAAGGTGGCATTGACAAAACGGTTGGCGGTGCCGGTTTTGCCGAAGAGCGGCACCTTGAGATCAAGCTCGTTTAACAGCCGGTCCTGCTCCCGATCGCTGCTGCGCAGGCGCACCAGGTTATGGGCCGAACGACCGGTGCCGTGATCCATGGCGTTGGCCAGAATATCGCCCATCGCCAGGGCCACCCGCGGGGAGAAAACCCGGCGGCTGCGGCGCTCCGGGGCGTAAATCAAACGGCCGTCGCTGCCCTCGATCCGCTCAATGATGGCCAGCCCGCCGCCGTCCAGGCGCAGGGCGTTGAGGTGCAGCATCCCGTCCCGCATGGCCTCGAAGCTCCGGGCCGTCTCCAGCAGGCTGAGCACGTTGGAGCCCAGGGGAAAGGAAAGTACCGGCTCAAGGGGGCTTTCAATGCCCAGGGCCCGGCTGAGGCCGATCAGGTAGTGCAGGGAAACCAGCACCCGGAAATCGCGGGTCTGATAGAGCACCTCGGGGTCGTAGGGCGGCAGGGCCGCCAGGCGGGCATACTCGGCGCCTGCCGCCTCCTCCAGCAGATCAAGAGTCGCCACCCGCAGTTGCCCGCCGATCAGCACCGCTTGCCGGAAACGGCGACCGGCCTCCGGCTCCGCCGGCAACAATTCCAGCAGCTCGGGCCGGGCCAGAGGCCGCCAGCCCTCCTGCCGTTGCCCCTCGCTGTATATTACGCTGCCGGCCTCATCCCGGTAAAAAGGCAGACGGCCGGCCGAAGAATCATATCCCGCCGCTCCCCCGGCCCGGAAAGCCGCCGGCTCCCGCTGAGCGGCGATCAGCTGATCCACCAGCTCCCGCAGGCGATCCCGTTTGGCCAGATAGTCCAGGTAGTTGCGGCCCAGAATTTCCAGGCGCAAGCGACCCTCCCGCTGCTCGGCGGCTGAGGTGCCGCCGGCCAGCAACTCCGCCCGCACCTCGTCGCCAAAACGATCAAAACCGGCCCCGTAGCGAAAGGCCTGCAAGCGGTGATACTCTTCACTGCGGCCGTCAAAAAGCAGGTCGGCCTCCACCTGCTCCACCGCCCGCTCAAAGGCGGTACGCCACAGGGCGGCACGATCCACCACCACCCCGTGCCGGTCACGAATCCGGCCGGTGTAAGCGTTCAGGCTCTCCCCGCTCTCACGGGCAAAACCCAACCGCTGCACCAGTTCGGCGAACCGGGCCGGCGGCAGTTGATCGGTGAGATGGTAAAGCAGCCAGATGCTGGCCAGGTTCTCGGAAAGCACCCCGGCCCAGCTCAGCGAAACCTGCTCGTGGCGAATCTCCTGCAGGGGGCGGGGAAAGTAGGCCTGATTCTGGTAGACAAAGACGTTGCGCCGGTTATCCAGGACATCGGCGCTGTTCCAGCCCAGTTGCAGGGCGGCGGCATAAACCAGAGGCTTCATCACCGAACCGACGGGGCGGCGGGCGGTTACCGCCCGATTATAATGCTGGTTGTCGCGGCCGCCCACCATGGCGACAATGGCCCCGTCCCGCAAGGCCAGAACTCCCCCCTGAACTTCGGGATATTTTTCCAGGTCCAGGCGCAACTCGCCCTCCTCGCCCTCCTCCCGCACGCTGACATAAACCAGATCGTCAACCCGTAACTCAGCCAGCAGGGCGGCCAGATCGGCGTTACCGGCCTCCGACCAGGCGTGTTGCCGATAACGGGCCAGGGGGGTGAGCAGATTAAACAGCCCGGCCCGATCCAGCAGGGCCGTGGGATGCTCCCCGGCACTCACCCCCGGCCGGGGCGAGGGAAAAACCACCCGAATCAGGGGCTGGCGGGCGGTGCCTTCAATGGCGGCGATCCGCCCCACCAGGAAAGGCGAGGGCGGCAGACCCGGTACACCGCCCAACGGCAGCTCGGCATAGACGGCCTGCAGCGCCCGGTGGTCGTAGCCGCCAAGCCGGAGATCCAGGCGGGAAAGCTCTTTGCGGAGGGCGAAATGGGCTTCCTCCTGGAGATTTTTATCCACCGCGGTGATGATCCTGATCCCCGAGGTGGCCACGTTGTCGATGCCATGGCGACTCAGGGCCTCCACCACCTCCGGCTCCCCCAGGCCTTCTCTGACCAGATCAAGCAGGGTATTGAGGGCATAGGTCATCCGCCCCTGCCGGAAGGGAATTTCCCGCCCCCGGTTGGCCGCCAGTTCGGCCTCGCCGATGGAGCCCAGCCGCCGCATCTGCTCCAGCACGTAGCCGGTCCGTTGGCGTGCCAGGCGCCGGGCCTGTTCCGCCGCCTCCTCACTGCGCTTGACAAAGGGGTTGTAATGATTGGGGCCTTTAACACTGCCGGCGATGAAGGCACTCTCCAACAGAGTCAACTCCTCCACAGGCTTGTCAAAGAAATAGCGGGCCGCCATTCCCAGGCCGCGACCATTGCCGCTGACAAAAAACTGGTTGGCATAAAATTCGAGTATATCTTCCTTGCTGTAATGATATTCCAGACGCAGGGCGTAAAGCAGTTCCCTGAGCTTGGCGCTCAGGGAACGATCCTGGCGTTTGAAGAGGTTTTTAGCGGTCTGCTGGGTGATGGTGCTGCCGCCCTGCACCACCCGCCGTGCTTTAAAATTGGCGATGGCGGCCCGCATCACCCCGCTTAAATCGATACCGTAGTGGCTGAAAAAGGCGGAATCTTCGGCGGCCACGATGGCGTTGACAAATTCCGGGGGAATCTGCTGGAAGATAATGTACTGGCGATGGGCCTGCTCGAAAAAGACCCCGATCCGGTTGACGCCGTCCCGGTAGTAAACCGGGCTTTCCACGGCCAGAATACGTTCGATGTTTTCCCGCCGGATCTCCTCACCGGGATTGAGGACCACCAGCCAGAAATAGCCACCAGCCAGCCCCAACAGGGCCAACAGGGCCAACAAAAAAAGTCCGACACAGCAATAAAATATTTTTTTCAACATGCCAAAAGGTCGATAATGAACACAGGTTGAGCTATTTAAAGGCTAACTGACCGGAATCTGCTTGCACATTCATCCCCGGTCAAGTAAAAAGCGGCAATTTGTCTTGTCATGGCTGCCGACAAACCGGCGGTACATTAATGTTCCGGTAACCGTTCAGTCGCCAGGAGAGTCCTTATACCATGGAGCCACGCCGGCCTGATTACCCCCGTTTTTTCCCCTCGTCCCTGCTACCGATCCTGCTCATTGCCATTCTGACCGGGCTCTGGGCCTGTACCCCAGCCAACACCGGCAGTAGCGACAGTCGCAACCAACTGGAACTTGAGCGTCAAACCAAAAGCACCCCCGGCTCCCCACCGGCCACCGACCTCCGGCTCAGCGGAGAAGAGCTGGAACTGACCCCGGCCGAGCCAGACCTCTTTCTGGAGCGGGAATTGGCCGGCCTGCGGGAGCTTGGCGATTGGGAACCGGGAAAACCCATGGCGGGCAAGGAGCCGGCCACAGCCGAAATCGTCTACGATTTTCCAGTGGTTCACAACAAGCAGGTCCAGTTCTACCTGGATTATTTCCAGGGCGAACTGCGGCCCACCTTCAGCCGCTGGCTGGCCAACTCCGGCCGCTATGTGCCGATGATCCGGGAACGACTGCGCCAGGCCGGGCTGCCGGAGGATCTGGCCTACCTGCCGATGATCGAAAGCGGCTATTCGCTGACCGCCTACTCCCGGGCCCGGGCCGTGGGACCATGGCAGTTCATGGCCCCCACCGCCCGCCAGTACGGCCTGAGCATCAACGAATATATTGATGAACGCCGGGATCCGGTACGCTCCACCGAGGCGGCCATCGCCTTTTTAAGCGACCTCTACAACGAGTTCGGCTGCTGGCACCTGGCCACCGCCGCCTACAACGCCGGCAACGGCCGGATCAGGGGGGCGCTGCGGCGCTTCGAGGCCGACAACTTCTGGGACATCGCCCGCCACAACCACCTGGCCCTGGAAACCCGCCACTATGTGCCCAAGCTGATCGCCGCCATCATCATCGCCCGCAACCCCGAAGCTTACGGGTTTGAGAATATAACATACGAAGAACCGCTGCGCTACGAAACCATTGAGGTTCCCCGCTGGACCTCTCTGGAAGCAGTGGCTCTGGCTGGTGGCCTTGAGTTGGATGAGTTGCACGACCTCAACCACCAACTCCGCCGACTGGTGACCCCGCCCGAGGCGGCCCGCTACTCTCTACGGCTCCCGGAGGGCAGCAAGCGACTGGTGGCGGAAAAGCTGCCAAGGGTGCGGGCGGTGGCGGAAGTGGACTACCGGACCCACGTGGTTCAACGGGGCGAAAGCCTAAGCCAGATCAGCCAGCGCTACAACATCAACCAGGCCCCCCTACGCAAAACCAACAATCTGCGCTCAGACCAGCTCAACGTGGGCCAACGCCTGCGGGTGCCAGTGCAGCGTACCAATTTCCGGCTGCTGACCGCTGCTGAACTGGCGGCTGACGGCAATCGCCGGGCCGGGGGCCAAGCCGACGGCCTGGTGCTCCATACCGTGCAACCCGGCGAGTCGCTGTGGGTAATCTCCCAGCGTTACGGAGTTGACAGCCGGACCATCGCCGCCTGGAACGGCCTGGATGATCCCAGTCGGATCCGGGCCGGCCAGCAACTGGCCCTTTATTTCGCCCCAGCCCCATCCCCGGCCACCAGAACGGCAACCGCCGAAAGCAAACAAGCTCCGACCACCACCGACCGCCGCAACTTGACCACAGTCTCTGCCAAGCAGGCACCAAAGGCTCCCAAACCCGAGATCACCTACTACCAGGTGCGGGGCGGCGACACCCTCTGGTCCATTGCCCGCAAATTCCAAACCACCACCGACCTGATCCGGGAATGGAACCAGCTCAACGGTGACCTTATCCATCCCGGCGAACGCCTGGTGCTGCTGCGGTAAGCAAGTAATCGTTCAGCAGCGCCGCACCTTTAAGACAACAAGAGTATTGGTACCGATGAGCGGTTGCAGAAATTTTGCCGGCAGCAACGTCCTGGTCCTGGGGGCCAACCGCGGAATCGGGCGGGCCACCGCCCTGGAACTGGCCCGAGGCGGCGCCCGGGTCCTTGCCGGCTGCTATGATTGGCCCGAGGACACCGCTTCCCTGCGAGCGGAACTGGCCGGGCTGGGCCGGGACCATCTGGTGCTGGAGGCAGACCTGCGGCCGGCAGTCTCGGTGGCCACCTTCTTCGCCGAGCTGCGCCGCCACTGCCAGTCTCTGGATTTTCTGATCAACAACCTGGAACGGGGCGGGATGCCGGTGGTACACGGCCCCTACACCGAAGAACAATGGGATCTGGAAATCGCCACCACCCTCAAGGCCAAATGGTGGGTGATGCGGGAGGCCATGCCCCTGCTCAAGGCCGGAGGGCGGGAGGCGGCGGCGGTGATAATTTCCTCGGTGGCCGGCCTGGTGGGGCGGAGCGGACCGGCCGGCCTGCTTTTCAACGACGCCTACGCCGCCGCCAACCGGGCCCTGGCCTCCTTCACCGCCACCTGGGCCCGGGAAGGGGCCCCAACGGTAAGGGTCAACGAGCTGATGCTGGGCCTGATCAAAACCCGCCACGGCGAAGAAACCCGGGGCTGGGGCCTGCTCAGCCCCGAACAACGCCGAACCCTCCACGACCACACCCTGCTGGGCCGCAGCGGCGAGGTGGAGGAGGTGGTGCGCGCCATCCTCTTTCTGCTCCATGACGCCACCTACATGACCGGCAGCGTCCTCCGCCTGGACGGCGGCTACCCCCTGGCCGGCGAGGCCGTCCCCCCCATGCCCCCACCAGCCCTCTAAACCCTGGTGACCGTTCAGCAGTACCGCACCTTCGGGCGATCAGCCAGGCTTAAGTACACGGGGCACGAGGCGCCTGGCTGCTTACCCGAATCTGCGGCACTGCTGAACGGTTACAAACCCGGCAAGCGTTCAGCAACACCGCAAGTTATCAGCGCTGCGGAACGCTTACTTGGAGCTGCGGCCTTTGACGGCCCAGGTGGGAATCTGGTGGAGAATCAGTTCCACCGCCTTGGCCTTGACCTCGTCGGCTTTTTTGGGCAGGCTGCCCTCCTTGGCGACCAGTTCGGCCATGATCTCCTCGGCATCAAACCAGCAAAGTTCGCGGTCCTCAATATCGTAGACCGTCAGAATCCGCCGCTGGGGTTCGTGAAGATGCTCCTCCTCCATGACCGCCCCCACCACTCGCATGGCCACTTCGTAGGGCAGAAATTCACTTTTGTCGCTATCGCAATCGGCGCTCATAAAAACCTCCAAATAATTATGATCTCGCAAAAACCCGCAAAGCGTGGCGGGCGGGAACCCGTAAACAGCAGGTTACAAGCCGTGGCCCGTCGTCGGCGCGGCTTTTGGCGGCGTCGACAAAAATTACTGGGGGCTGTCGGCCCAGCTGCGGGGTTACGGAAAAGGGCGGAAGTTAGCCGATTCCCCCCAAATTGGCAAGCTTCGGCCATACTCCGGCTCCAGGCTTGCGGCAAACCGGCCAGGCGGCTATGGTGGCGCCATGAGTGACACTGCCGCCAACAATCACCCCCGCACCCTCTTTTTCCAGCCCGGTGAGCGCAATGTTTTTTTGCATCTGCTCACCGCCTGCAACCTGAGCTGCCGCCATTGCTATATCAACCCCGAGCAGCACGGCCGGGGAATGCTCAGCCGCGAGCAGATGGAGCAATGGCTGGCCCTGCTGGCCGCCCCGGCGGCGGAGGCCGGCAATGTCATCTTCCTGGGCGGCGAGCCCACCCTGCATCCCGACCTGGTACACGGGGTGCGGGTGGCCCGGCGCCTGGGCTACCGGGGCGTCACCATCGACACCAACGGCCTGCTGCCCCGCGATCTGCTGAGCCGACTGGCCCCCGAGGAGGCGGTGTTAAGCTTCAGCCTGGACGGGGCCGATCCCGCCGGCAACGATCCCCTCCGGGGGGAGGGGGTTTTCGCCGCCGCCAGCGCCAACCTGCAAAAGGCGGTGGCCGCCGGCTTCGATGTCAGCCTGATCTTCACCGCCAGCCGGCTCAATATCGCCCAATTGCCGCAAATGCCGGCCCTGCTGGAACGTTGGGGCTGCCGGCGTTTTTTTATTCAGGTTATCGGCCTGCGGGGCAAGTCGGCCGAAACCGGCGAGGCCGGTCAGCCAAAGGCCAAAGACCACAACCACTCCATGGCTCGGGTCCCGGCTGCCGCCGGTGGGGCAGGCGGCAATTTGCAACTGAGTCCGGAGGAGTGGCTGGCCATCGTGCCTAAGGTGGCGGCCGATGCCGCCGCTCGGGGCATCCATGTGATCTACCCCAAAGTTTACCTGGCCCCGGACGAGCCCTTCCAGTGCGCCGGCCGGCTGGCCAACAACTTTTTTGTTTTTCCCAACGGCCGGGTCTACCTCTGCCCGCTCTGCGAGGATTTCCCCTTGAACGCCCTGCGAATTGAAGAGGGCCGCCTGCGGGAAAACCCCGGAATTACCGAGCGCGGCCTTTTTACTCTGGAGATCCCCGAAGGCTGCGTGATGAACAAACTGCTGCAACCCGGCAACCTGGCCTACCTTCCCGATGGCCGCCCCTGCCACCGCATCTCCTGCTGCCTGCTCAAGCAGGAGATCGGGACGTCTGACCGAAACTAATCTAATCCTAGCAAAAGCTACTGTTTTTTCGTTTCTTTTCCATTGACAAGTGGCCCGGCAACTGCTAACCGTACAATAATATCAACTCTTGCTCAGCAATTCCCGCTTCTCAATAAAACCACGTAATATCAATACTGTTCAGAAAAGG
>OBJA01000529.1_pt1 | contig 32650 bp, 14 predicted proteins | sample 1519751 | NCBI WGS metagenome assembly OBJA01 (sample SAMEA3881238, study PRJEB22517) | soil metagenome | biome: lake sediment; feature: soda lake sediment; material: sediment, water from around vicinity | place: India | collected 2013-12-23 | depth 3 m
CCTTATATTATTGCCATCTCCAGATATCTTTAGTGCATGAGTATTTGTATTTCCATTTGTCTCGCCGGCAATATATACTGTGTTGAAAACAATATTATTGGTTTTGTCTGCAACGTTGGTTTCAAATATCCCCGTAATTTTACAATTATTGTTAACATTGTTTCCAAGGGCAATAACGTTGTTAAAAATATTTCTGATATTGTCGGTTGAACCTGAGTCATGATTATCCAGATGAATTCCGCAGATTCTAATCTCATCATTATTATTGTCGGGATTTATCTTAAGGGAATTAATAAAATTATTATATACTTGAGAAGTTATTGCAGAACCTGTACCTCCCAAGTAAATGCCACAAACGCCTGCATTGCCTTCCGTGTTATTGTTAATAATATTGCTTATGCGATTATTCACAATACTTACATCTCTACCACTTTCTGAAAAAATGCCATAACTTGAGTATTTATCGGAAATTTTTAAGTTCGAGTTTAAATGGGAAATAGTGTTGTTCTCGAGAATGCAGTTTGTATTACCAGTAATTCTGATACCGGCTGTTAGAATACTTCCTGTACCTTCAATATCACCTGTGGCATTATTGCTCATGTTTGAAATTATATTGTTTTTAACAAGAATATTCGGACCTCCGTTTATATGCATACCAATGCATTCTTGTGTATTGTTAGTGCTGATATTTTTACAAACTATACTATTAGGAGTGATATTGCTACCAATTAAATTTCCACTTACTAACAAATTGTCAGCTGTAGTTATATGTGTAAATCCCAGGGCATTAAAAGAATGGCTACCAGTTGGGTTTACATTGACGCACTTTATTGATCCAATAGTATTCCCGACTATTTGAGATGTCGCAGGTGATATAATAACGGAAGTAAACCAAATCCCTCGAGATATTGAAGTTTGGGTTCTATTAGAACTAATATAGATAGACTCATTGCCAACTGTATCGCCAATGATATTGTTGCTAATATCAAAAATTCCTACCATCCCTGCTCCTATGAATGGCATTTTATCAGTGGTGTTGTTTATTGAAATGTTCTGAATAGTGTTGTTCTTAAACTGATTCATTTTTGAATTTCCAAAATTTCCTAGTATTACCATTGGCATGAATCTCAGACGATTATTGTTAGCATTTATAGTTAAAGGTTCATTTTCTGTTCCACAGAACGGACCTTTCCCCCCAAAATAGTTGTTATTAATTATATATTTATTTTGTATCTCGGATTGGTTAACAATGTAAACGTAGGATAAAGTCATATCACTCGATACAGTAATATCTATATCTTGACTTTCATAGAAACTGTTATTTGCAATTTCTACTTCAGTATCTTTTAGATGGTATAAATGAATAGCATATGATGTTGCATTATTTCTTAAATGATTAAAGAAGTTACAGTTCTTTATTATATATGATTTGTCATTATTGCCTCTATTATTTCTCAGAGATATACATACTGCTGGTCTGCTATCAGTATGTATATTTGTAAAATCACAATATTCGATAACATTGTTTGTTGCCTGATAAAGATATTCAACAGGACTTACATGGCTTATTATGGTATTGTTACTTCCGCCATTTAATACACAGTATTTTATTGTATTATTGTAAAAGTCATTAGTTATATGTATAACATTTCCATTATACCAATCGTTAATCAAAGTGAGATCTTTGTTTTCACCTGTCATATTTACTCTTCCATCAATTGTAGTATTATTAATCCCGTCAAAAACTATTGTGTGAACATTACCTTTTATACTTATGTCTTCTCTATCAGGATAAATGTACAAATGATCCCAGTCTGTATTAAGCAATAAAGCAGAATTGTTTAACTCATGACTTTTATGAATAATCACTTCAATTTCTTTGTCTGTCTGGGTGAGTCCAATAATTGCATCGAATGCCTTCTCTAAATTATCAAATGATCCGTTGCTTCCATCTGCTGCTCCACGAACTGATATAAATGCTTGTTTTTCGAATGCTCCAATACATGGAGGTGTATTTCTTGTTGATGATTCATAATCTTTATCATAATCAGCAAGTGTTTCCCCAATTATTGGGTTTATAATTTTGTAATATGAAGCTACACTTCCATCAAGATATACAAAATCCGGTAATACTTCATAGCTGTCATTGTCTAGTCCTCCTTCTGTTTGCAGTTCGATTAAAGTATTTCTGTTCGATCCCCAATATGCCAAAATACCACCTTCGCCATCAGTATAATAATTATTATAGTTTGCTGTAATACCGCTTGTGCTTTCATAATATGCCGCGTAGTGCGAACCTGTACCTCCGTTATTACTGCGTCTGTTTACAAAAATATTATTTCGAATATTCCTTATATTATTGCCATCTCCAGATATCTTTAGTGCATGAGTATTTGTATTTCCATTTGTCTCGCCGGCAATATATACTGTGTTGAAAACAATATTATTGGTTTTGTCTGCAACGTTGGTTTCAAATATCCCCGTAATTTTACAATTATTGTTAACATTGTTTCCAAGGGCAATAACGTTGTTAAAAATATTTCTGATATTGTCGGTTGAACCTGAGTCATGATTATCCAGATGAATTCCGCAGATTCTAATCTCATCATTATTATTGTCGGGATTTATCTTAAGGGAATTAATAAAATTATTATATACTTGAGAAGTTATTGCAGAACCTGTACCTCCCAAAAATATTCCGCATACACCTGCATCTCCTTCAAGATTATTATTTACAATATCCCTTATTTGATTATTCAGTATTTCTACATTATTTGTGCTAGTAGAAAGTATTCCATATGAGGAGTAGTTTTCAGATTTTTTTAAATTGGAGCTCAGATTCGATATAATATTATTTTCAACTTTGCTGTTAGCAGTATTCAAAATTCTTATACCCGCTGTAATAATGTTTCCGGTACCTTCGTCATTGCCAAGAGCAAGGTTGCTAAGATTAGAGATTGTATTATTATAAACACTAATATTTGGACCACCAATAATATCTATACCAATGCATTGTTGTGCATCATTTGTGCTATTATTTTCGCAAATTATACTGTTTGAAGTTACATTGCTTCCAATTATATTGTTAGTAACAAATACACTATCACCTGCACTGTTATTTTGTAGTTGAATTGCCATAAATGAATGTGAACCGTTTTCATTTACATTTTCACATCTTATTGAACCAATATTATTATCCGAAATTTTCGAATATTCTATAGATGAACTTCGTGTGTGGTAAATAATACCATAAGAATAAGAGTTAGTTGATCGATTAGAACTTATATAAATAGATTGATTGCCAATAGAATCTCCAATGATATTATTGCTTATATCAAATCTGTTATCTCCAATAAGATTTGCCCCGATAAAAGGTATATTACTGGTTGAGTTTAAGATTGAAATGTTCTTTATCTTATTATTAGTAAATTTATTATCTGGTACGCTTGTAATATAGCCAGTAAGGTCAATCGCTCTATATGTCCAAAAATATTCATTAGCATCAAAAATGCACGGTTCATTTTCTGTTCCGCATTCTGGTCCTGTCCCTCCAAAGTAATTATTATTTATAACATATTTAGATTCAGCAGAGGAATTGTGCCTTAATCTGATTGGAATTATTGCACTATTATTTGTTGCTGTATACTCTTGAGTTTCAAAAAAACTGTTATTTTCTATAATGAGGTTTCCAGAACTATGACTATTAACCAATATTGCATACGATTCACCATAAGTTCTGTGGTGATTATAGAAATTACAATTTCTAATTATATATGTTATTTGATTATTTCCGCGCATATTATTCAAAAAAATGCATTGTATTGGTCTATTACTATTTGCATTAGTGAAGTTGCAGTATTCAATTAGATTATTCATAGCTATATACTTTTGGATATTATAATGCTTTATAATTCCAGATTCGGGATGGGTTGATGAACCTTTTAAATTGCAATATTTTATAGTATTATTTTCAAATATACCTAAGATTCGTATTACATTTGTATTTGGTGCAAGGGAATAAAATCTATTATTTATAAGACTTAAATCTTGATTCTCGCCATTTCTATTTGCTCTGCCATCAATCGTTATATTTCTTATATCAGTAAGTGTAATCAGAGGGTTGTTGTTGGATGAGTTATTTGAAACAATAATATCCGATTGTTCCGGATATATATACAGGTGGTTCCATCCCCTATAATCCAATATAGCCGGTGGTCCTTCTATTATACTTCTATGAATTACAACCTCAATTTCTTTTCCTGAGTGATATTGAGAGTTAATTGCCTCAAATGCTTTTTTCAAATCCAGATATGATCCATTACTCCTTTCGTGTGCTCCAAAAACCGATACGAAAGCCAAATTTTCGAATGCTCCAATACATGGAGGTGTTTGTCTTGGGCTTGATTCATAATCTGTATTATAATCTGCAATAGCTTCACCGAATATTGGGTTATGCATTTTGTAATACGAATCAGCGCTTCCGTCATGATAAACAAACTCTGGTAATAAATCATAACTGTCGCTGTCTTGCCCTCCGGCTGTTTGCAGTTCAGTCAGACTGTTTCTGTTTGCTCCCCAAAAAGCAAGTATCGCACCTTCTCCATCAGCATAATAATTATTGTAGTTTGTCGTAATGCCGTTTGTATTTTCGTAATAAGCAGCATAATGTGAACCTATACCTGTGGTACGGCTACGTCTGTTTACAAATATATTATTGCGAATATCTCGGATGCATGCGCCTGTTCCGGCTGTCTCAATAGCTGCACTTCGTCTGATACCGGAAGTTTCACCTTCTATATAAATGGTGTTAAAGTAGATATTATTAGTTCTTTCTGCATTTCCGGATTCTAAAATTCCTCTTAAACGACAATCATTCACAACATCTTTTCCAAGGCTGATTACATTATTGTATATATTCCTTTTAACATCTGTCTCATCTCCGCTGACAGAAGAGTTTATAATATTTAAACCTGTAATAAATATTCCTGTTGAGGCATTTCCCGGGCTAACACTTAGATTATGGATAAAGTTAGCGTGAATATTACTGCTTCCTACAAATTCAGGACCATCATAGTATATCCCGAAAACTTTTACATGTGCTGTACTTTCAGTAGGATTTGATAGATTATAAATCTTATTCCTGCGAATGTCCATATCATAACCCGCTACCGCATTCCCTTTTGCCTTAAAGCTTATTCCGGTTACACTTGCATTTTCGTTTGATGCTATGCTAGTGCTATTGCTAGATAAATTGAAAATATTGTTGCCCTTTATTGTAAATCTACCCGCACCACTAACATGAATTCCTGAAGTGTTATTATTTTCAACATTTGATATCGCTGTATTTGTGAGATTTGCAATTGTATTATTTCCAATAGTGAAATTTGCCGGGGCTGTAATATTAATCCCATGTATTCTTTGCTCATTAGATGAATTTACATTAGTTGTTTGAATGCTATTGGCAATAGCAGCACTCCCGATCATATTGTTAAAAATATTGTAGAGATCGTCCTCACTACCCGTGATAATCTCGATAGCCATAAATTCTTGTTGTCTTTCTGCATTAGTTGTAGAAAGCGTGATTCCACCAATTTGATTTGATGAGCAAAAAAGACCATCTGAACCACCTCTGATTCCAATTGAAATTCCACGTGATATATGATTTGTATTTCCGTTTCCATTTATAATAATATTATCATTATTCATTGTAGATCCAATCCAATTCATTTCTATATCTGCTTTTGCATTTGAGCTAATGCCAGTAAAAACATATTTATTTGCTGTATTGTTTATTTGTATATTTTGAATTCGGTTGCCCTCTAGTTCACTTTTATCCGCTGTTGCAGATCCAATTAGAGTTATTCCATAGTAAGTAATTCTTCTTCCTGTTCCGTTGTCTGATATGTCAAAAGCATCACCCGAACATTGATAATCGCTACCTCCGAGGTAATTATTTTTAATTATTATTTTTCCATTGCCTGTTTCAATATTTGCGTATATTGGATAAATTGTAAGATTAGCTTCAGCAACTATACCTTCCTCCTCGAAAAAACCATTGTTTGAGATTTCAAAATTCTCTGAATAGTCTCCAATTTTAATTCCATAGCTCGTAGCATCGTTTCTGTGGTGATTATAAAAAAGATTTTTTATAATTAGATTTCCGGTATTCTCTCTGTATTTAGAACCAATAGAAATGATAATATTTGTTGGTCTGTTATTGTTTGCATTTGAAAATCGGCAATTTTCAATTATATTATTGCTATTTCCAGTATCAAATCCGCTTACTGTTGTTGAAAATATTATGGACGCAGTATTATCTGTTCCTGAGGCAGAACTTAGAATTCGACAATTCCTAATGGCATTATCATTAGCCGAGTTTCTAAATCTTACAACGCTAGTGCCATTTACAATACCTGTATTTATATTATTAATTGTCATATCATACCACCAATCATCACAATCGTCAAATATGCAACCGTGAATTAGTACATTATCAGCACCATTAAGATCAATTATTGGTCCTTCCACATTGCCTGAGATATGTATGCCTGTGTAAACAGGTCTAATAATTATCTTGCTGTAGTTTGCGCCACCTGTTCCGCTCGCATTAATTACTGCTGGAACAATTTGCCAAAGATTGCTCATAATCCATAATTCTATTTCACCAGTAATTTCCCCTGTATTTATTGCTTCAAAGACGGTCGGGAGATCAGGATAATCTGCAAGGGGACTAATTCCTACACCAACTGTCGTTTGTGCAGAAACTTGCTTTTGGTTTGTAATTGTCGAGTTAATTATTACTAATGCTATAATAATAAGTAAGTAGCTTTTTACTTTTCTTTTCATAATTACAGGTTTTGCTTAATCTTCTGTAACAAAGATAAATATGAAGACACTTGTAAAAATGAGTGATTTTACTTAAATCGGATGGGGATTTTTCCTTACTGTAATACTATAGTGTCTCGTACTGAAATAGGTTTACTAAGTTTTTGACAAATTTAGTCGGCAATAAATTTATTTATTTCTTCTTCAATAGAAATTATCTTATTATGATAATTTTCCCAATCCTCCATTTTAGTATTCAACAAGCTTTTGTATCTCTCGTACTTTCTAAACCAATTGTGATCATTTACTATGTCGATGGCTTTCTGAGGATTAGATAAAAGACTATTCAATTCTGAGATTTGTAACTCTAACTTTTCAATTTCTTTTTCTATTTCTTCTAGTTTTCGTTTAGTTTGTCTCAGTCTTTTTTCTATTTCTTTTTTCTTTTCGTAGGCTTCTTTATTTTGCTTAACAACTATAGTTTTTATGTTTTTTTTCTTGTCGTTTCTTTCAAGTTCATTTAAAGATTCAATCTTTTTTAATTTAAGAAAATCATATATATCCCCAGGGAAATTTTTGACTTTTTGGTTTTTGAATTCATAAACCTTGTTGCATAGTCCGGTAAGAAAATCTCGATCGTGTGAAACAAGAATTAATGTACCGTTATATTTAATAAGTGCGTTTTTAAGCATCTCTTTAGATCTGATATCGAGATGATTTGTTGGTTCGTCAAGTACAAGCAGATTGTATGGAGCAAGCAAAAGTTTAGCCATTGCAAGTCTAGATCTTTCTCCACCTGATAATACAGAAACTTTCTTGTCTATGTCTTCTCCTGAGAAAAGAAATGCTCCGAGTATATCTCTTATTTTATTTCTAATATCTCCAACAGCAACTTTGTCGATTGTTTCAAAAACAGTCAATGAGTTATCCATTAATTCATCTTGATCTTGAGCAAAATATCCTATATTTAGGTTATGTCCAATTTTTAGTATTCCGTCATGCTCAAGTTCGCCAACGATAATTCTTGACAGAGTTGTTTTTCCCTCACCGTTTTTACCGACAAATGCGACTTTTTCTCCTCGTTCTATAATTAAGTCAATTTCTTTTAATATGCAGTTATTTCCGTAATATTTAGATAGTTCCTTTGCTTCGATAACTATTGTTCCTGAGCGCGGGGCAGGAGGGAAGCTTATTTTTATTTTTGCCTTGTCTTCTTCGTCAACTTCAATAATTTCCAGTTTTTCTAATTGTTTTATTCTTGATTGTACCTGAACTGCTTTGGTTGCTTTATAGCGGAATCGATCAATAAAATCTTGAGTATCTTCAATCAGTTTTTGTTGATTTCTATATGCAGCGAGTTGTTGTTCTCTTCTCTCTTGTCGCAGTTCAAGAAATTTAGAATATGGAGCTTTGTAATCATAAATATTTCCTAATGATATTTCTACAGTTCGGTGGGTTGTGTTATCAAGGAATGCTTTATCATGCGAAATTAGGAGCATTGCGCCATTAAAATTATTAACAAAACTTTCAAGCCATTGTATTGATTCAATATCAAGATGATTGGTTGGTTCGTCGAGAAGTAGAATATCCGGTTTCCCAAGAAGAATTTTTGCAAGCTCAATCCGCATTCTCCATCCACCGCTAAATTCTTTTGTTTGTCGTTTGAAATCATTTCTAGTAAAACCAAGTCCGATAAGTGTTTGCTCTATATTTGCATGATAAGTTTCTCCTCCAAGTATTTCAATCCTTTCACTTTCTTCCGATATTTGGTGTATAATATTCATATATTCATCAGAATCGTAGTCAAACCTTTTTTCAAGTTCGCTAGATAGATCTTGAATTTTTTTTCTGATTGCCAGCATTTCTTCGAATGCTAAAGCAGCTTCATCATAAACAGTTTTTCCATCTTTATGAATCATTTGTTGTGGTAAATAGCCGATTCTTAAATCTTCAGGTATAACAGCTTTCCCTTCACTTGGTTTTTGAAGACCTGCAAATATTTTTAAGAGTGTAGTTTTACCTGCACCATTTTTACCCACAAGCCCAATTCTGTCTTTTGGATTTATCAGTAAGGATACATTCTTGAATAATTCAAATGCTCCAAATCTTACTGTTAATTGTTCTACCGAAATCATATAAGAAACCGTTTACTGTTAGAATGTAAGGCACATTTTTTTCTATTGTTCTTCCTCTGCTTTAAGTCTTTCAGAATTCTCAGCAATGTTAAGTTGTTGTATCATCTCTTGAATATCTCCAAGCACAAAGTTTTGAAGATTATAAATAGTCATGTTTATTCTATGGTCTGTTACTCTCCCTTGTGGATAATTATATGTTCTAATCTTTGCAGACCTGTCGCCGGTTGAAACCATAGTTTTTCTTTTAGACGAAATTTCGTCGAGATATTTCTGATGCTCGATGTTATATAATCTTGTCCTCAGTTCCTTCATAGCTAAATCGAGATTTTTAAGTTTTGATTTTTCATCCTGACAAGTTACGACGATTCCTGAAGGAATATGAGTTAGTCGAATTGCCGAATAAGTTGTATTTACAGATTGTCCTCCGGGTCCAGACGAACAATATTCGTCTCGTTTGATGTCGGCAGGATTTAATACTATGTCAACTTCATCAGCTTCCGGAAGCACTGCAATAGATGCAGCAGATGTATGAACTCTACCCTGAGTTTCGGTTTGAGGTACCCTTTGTACTCTATGAACTCCAGACTCATATTTGAGGACTCCATAAACTCCATTCCCTTTAACATTCAAAACAATCTCTTTATATCCTCCTTGTGTGCCTTCGGTTGCCCGTACAATCTCTGTTTGCCATCCCATTTTTTCGGAAAATTTGACATACATTCTTAGCAGATCTCCTGCAAAAATACTTGCTTCGTCTCCACCTGTGCCCGCACGTATTTCCAAAATTGCATTTTTATCATCTTCAGGATCTTTTGGAATTAATAGTAGTTTGATTTTTTCCTCCAATGGGCTGACTTTTTCTAAAAGTTCATCAAGTTCTTCTTTTGCCATTTCTCGCAGTTCACCATCTTTTTCTTCATTAAGAATCTTTTTTGCATCTGCAATATTAGAAATAATCAGACGGTATTCTTCGTATGACTCAATTATAGGCTGAAGGTCTTTGTATTCCTTATTGAGTTTCACGTACTTATCCATATCCGACATCAATGAGGGATCATTAAGAAGGTTTTCTACTAGTTCAAAGCGTTTTTTTACACCTTCTAGTTTATTTAAAATTAGCTCGTTTGCCATAGTATATTTTATTATTATCTATATTCAAATTCTCCAAACTCTGACTTTATGGTCAGTTTTTTCCCTTTGTATTTTTTACATTCGCCAACAACTTTTGCATCCACACCAAAACTTTTACTAATCTCTATAATTTGATCAGCATGTTGAGGTTTTGCGTAGATTTCCATTCTATGTCCCATATTAAAAACCTGATACATCTCTTTCCAGTCTGTCTGACTTTGTTCCCTAATTATTCTGAATAATGGTGGAATATCAAACATATTATCTTTTATAATATGAAGATTGTCAATGAAATGCATAATTTTTGTTTGTGCACCACCCGAGCAATGAATAATTCCGCTTATATCAGTTCTGAAATGTTTCAATATTTCCTTTATTACCGGAGCATAAGTTCGGGTAGGGGAAAGAACCATTTTGCCGGCATCGTTATCAATTTCTTCAATCCTGTCGGTAAGTTTAAAATTGCCAGAATAAACTAAGTCAGGACTTAATGAATTGTCATAACTTTCAGGGTATTTATCTGAAAGATACGAGGAAAATACATCATGTCGGGCAGAGGTGAGCCCATTACTTCCCATCCCACTATTATATTTACTTTCATATTTTGCTTTGCCAAAAGACGCTAGACCGATTATTATATTTCCCTCAGCAATATTTTCATTGGTAATTACATCATTTCTTTTCATTCTACATGTTACTGTAGAATCGATGATTATTGTTCTTACCAAATCTCCAACATCTGCTGTTTCGCCTCCTGTAAGTACTATATTAATCCCGAGTTCGTTAAGTTCGTTACATATTTCCTGAGTTCCATTAATTATCGCAGAGATAACTTCTCCTGGAATTAGATTTTTATTTCTTCCAATAGTAGATGACAATAAAATATTATCAGTCGCCCCAACACAAATCAAATCATCAATATTCATAATAATTGAATCTTGTGCAATATCTTTCCATACTGATAAATCTCCGGTTTCTTTCCAGTAAATATAAGCAAGAGAGGATTTTGTTCCGGCTCCATCGGCATGCATAATATTGCAATATTCAGAATCACCACCTAAGTAATCAGGAATTACTTTGCAAAATGCCTTAGGAAAAATTCCTTTATCAATTTTGCTTATTGCTTTATGAACATCCTCTTTAGAGGCTGAAACTCCTCTTGCTGAATATCTATTTTTACTCATACTGTTTTTTTTGCAAAAGTATATAAAAAATAAAAACAGTCCGGTTATTAAACGGGACTGTTTTTATTTTATTCAAATATTAGTTAAAAGTCTCCTGATTCTGTTTCTTTAATAATAACACTAGAACCCGGTCTTTTGGGATTCTGTCCTACGTGTATGCTTTCTTGTTCTTCTTCATCATCGCTCGAAATAACACTAAACTCGGTTCTACGATTCAATTGATGCGCAATCTCTTTTTGTTCGTTAGTTTTCAGTGCGTTTATGAATTCTTCTGTTAGTCGGTCTCCATCTTTAAGGAAATTATGCTGTTTTGCAAGTTGCTTAGTTACCATTCTTGGATCAGTTTTCCCGAATCCTTTAGCTACAAGTCTTGTTGAATCAATACCATTTTTTATTAGATAATCAACACATGACTGAGCCCTTGCTTGAGATAGTTCCATATTATACTCATGTCTTCCTCTAAAATCGGTGTGAGCACGCAGCTGAATTCGCAGATGCGGATTGTCTTCAAGAGTTTTTATTAATCTGTCTAGGGCTACAGTTGACTCAGGTCTTAAAGTTGCTTTGTCGTAATCATATTCAATGTTTGGTAATACAATTATTCGTTCAATTTTACCCATGTTAATTTGAACATTTATTACTGTGTCGTATTCAATATTGTGAGTAGTAAAAGATGCTGAACTCACAAAATAATCTCTGTCTATTTCTGCCTTAACGATATAGTTTTTGTTTACTTCAAGTTTGTATGTAAATGCTCCATTATCCCCTGAAGATAATTCAGCAACAACTCCATCATCGTTAGCTAAAGTGATTTTTGCATTTCTAATTAGTCTGATATTGTTCATGTCGCTGGTGTCTCTAACAACTCCGTTTAAGCTTACTTCCAATGGTGGAAGTGTAAATGAATAAATGTCATCACCACCCTTGCCTCCGCGTCTGTTTGATGTGAAGTATCCAACTTCCTCGTCTCCTCTAAAAATAATTCCAAAATCATCCCATGAAGAATTGATTGGGTGTTTAAGATTTTCAACTCCAGTAAATACGCCATTTTTATCCTTGATGGCTTTAAAAATATCAAGGCCTCCCATACCCGGATGACCATCCGAAGAAAAATATAAAGTTCCGTTAGATCTTACTGTCGGAAATACTTCATTACCAAGGGTGTTAACAGCCGGACCAAGATTCATTGGACGACTGAAATTAGTTCCGGTGGTTCTAGTGGCATAGTATATATCCATGCCTCCATAGCCTTCAGGGGTTTCTGCTGAGAAATACAATGTTTTGTCATCAGGAGCCAAAGCTGGATGTCCTACTTCATAGTTGTCAAAACCAGGAAGGGTTACTGGTACAGCCTGTCCCCATGCATTACCTCTTTTTTCTGCATAATATATTTTACATGGTTCATCTATTTTTTTTCCTGCTTTACATCTTGTAAAGAACATTTCGCTGCCTCTGAAAGATACAGTTGAAGCTCCTTCATCTTCAGGAGTATTCACTCCTCCTGCAACTGGTTGGGGCTCTCCCCATGTGCCTTTTCTGTCTTGTACAATTTCAAAAATATCTGTAAATTTTTGTCCTGACTTATAGTTGCTTCTATCTCCAATAGTTCCATCTCTTGAAGTTGAAAAATAAATTGATCTAAAATCTCGTGATCCCCATGTAGGAGAAAAGTCCAATTGAGCAGAATTTATTCTTGATGCATTTGTAACTCTGTAACGTGTAGGTCGATTAACCCATTGTGGAACAAGAGTGCATGAATGTAATCCATTTATTGCTCTATGGTCGTGTGGGGTGATTTTAAGATATTGTTCATAATATTCTATTGCATCTTCATATTTGCCATTCATCCGGAGTGCATCCGCGTAGAATAGTAAAACGTCGGGACGAATAACTCCTTGTACATAATTCTTCACTGCAACACCAAAATGGTTCTCTGCTTTTGTCGAATTTCCAAGCATTTTATAACAAAGCCCCAACTGATAATTTACATATGCAATATCTTTTTTCTCTCTTACTCCTGCTAAAGCTCTTTCATAATGATCTTTGGCTATATCATAACTGTAAGTGCCAAAAGCTTCATCTCCTCTGGCTATGTGGTTCTGCTGTGTAAAACAGGCAAGCCCCGTAAATATTACTATTAGGCTTATTATTACTCGTTTCATAACTCAATTTTTTTAGAACGTAAATATAAATAAGTTTATTTATTAAAAAAAACATCTCGTCTGAAATCTTTGCTGTCCGACATGTTTTTAGTATCAAGTTCAATAAGTTCTTTTTTGTAAGTTTCTGCAAAAAAAAGGATTATATATTTCATTTCCGGTTCAAGACTAATATTATATCTACCATGAGAATCGGAATAATGCGTTTCGAGCAGAATCATTTCTTCATTAAGAACTTGTATTTCAGTATTATTTATTTTTTCCATACTCATATTATCAAAAATTGTTCCCGACACTGTCAGTTGCATCTCGGGTAGAACGAAATGAAAAATATCTGTTTTACCCATGCCCCTGAATCTTCTTGAAGATATAAAGCCTTCTTCTCTGTTACCCATAAATACTATGCCAAAATCGTCGTGAGATGAGTTAATTGGGCTTCCCATGTTTGTCACTTCATAGCTTCCGGAGTTTTTTACAGCTTTAAATATGTCTAATCCGCCCATGCCGGCATGCCCATTTGAAGAAAAATACAACTCCCCGTTTCTTCTAATATAAGGATACATTTCGTCGCCTGTAGTATTTATTGTTGGACCTAGATTTCGTGGATATCCAAAATTTTGATGCTTCTTTTCTCTGCTTACAACATAAATATCTTTACCTCCTAAACTTCCGGGTAATCCTTCTGCACTGAAATATAATTCCAATTCATCGTCTGAAATGGCAGGGTGTCCTATTGAGACTGAAGATGGTATGCCAGGAATTTCTATCTCTGAAACTCTTCCCCATGTGGAACCTGTCTTTTTTGCAACATAGATTCTACAACCCAAGTCTTGTTTTCTGCTGTAAGAACAACGTGTAAAATATAGATTGCTAGATCTAAAATTGAGTGAGGCAGCTCCTTCTTCGGATGATGTATTTACTTGTCCTTGAATAGGTTCTGGTATTGACCACCTATTATTTCTGTCCATTTCGGAGGAAAAGATGTTGGAACAGTTGTCGCCCGACTCAAGGTTCTGGTCGCAATGAATATCCGAAAAACGCGTAGAGGTGAAATAAACTTTACGATAGTTTCTTTGCTCAAAGAATGGACTGTAGTCCGTTTCAGGAGAACTTAGTCTTGCAACTATATTTACTTCATATCTTGTTGGATCTTCAATCATTTTAAAACTATAATGTATGCTTTCAATAGCTTTTTCAGCTAATGAACTTTCCGGAATAAAATCTTTGTATTTTTCATACTGTATCAAAGCTTCATAATATTGTTGATTCATTTGCAAAGCCTGTCCGTAATAATAGTGCACTTTTGGGTTCTCATAGTTGTATGAAATTGCAGATTCAAAATATTTTAATGATTTTTCGGTGAGAGAAAGTTTTAAATAACAATATCCAATTTTGAAATTTGCCTCAGCTTTAGTGTCTTGTTTTACATTCCTTTTCGATAACAGAGATTCAAAATTTGAAATTGCTTCATTATAATGATAAAGTTCCATCGCTGCGTCGCCCTTATTCATCAATCTCTGAGCTGAAGAAATACAAAAACAAAATATGAGAGGAATTAAAATGATACTATATCTTAACATACATTGCCTAAATTTTGCGGGTAAAAATAATATTATTTTTTTTACTTCAAATCTCATGCAGCTAAAATTGCAAAAGAAATGCCATAAACAAATTGCTTATGGCATACTTCGCGTTATCTAATTGAGTGCTATTATCTGAAATCTTGAAGATTTTCCATGAGAATTCTTCTTGCAAAAAATATTCTGCTTTTTATTGTTCCTATGGGTAAATTCATTTCTTCGGCTATTTCTTTGTATTTGTATCCCTCAACAAACATTGAGAAGGGAACTCTATATTCATCACTTAATTCGTTAATTTCCATCTGAAGCTCAGCAGTATTCATTTTGCTTTCTGTACTCTGATTGTCATTAAGAGTGTTTTTTATTAGGTAAGCATCCTCTGATTCATCGTTTACAGTGTTTTTCGATGAGAGTTTTGTTACTTGATTTAAAAAAGTATTTCTTAATATTGTAAATAACCAAGCCTTCATATTATTGTCGGCAGTATATTTATCTTTATATTGAATGGCTTTAAGAAAGGTTTCCTGAACTAAATCCTTAGCGGATTCTGTGTCGCGTGTTAAACTTAATGCAAAGTATTGTAAACTCTTTTCTGTGGTTAATAATCTGTTGTTAAATTCTTGTGTGCTCATATTATTATTTTTTAAGTTGTCAATAAAAAGTAATTCGGTACAAATATACATAAAAGAATAGCTCGTTCCAAATATTTTAGAAATTATTTTTAATGGCTATTAGTCTAATTAAGACTTATTCTAAATAAAATCTTATATCTAAGTAATTGTATAATAGATTGTTAATTAGAACGTAAAATGTTTATTATAAATTGCGGTTTAACAATTATTTAACATATAGTCAAGGGAATTAGTGTTGATTTTATTGCTATTATTAAGCTATATCGTCGCGGTCTGTAACAAAGATAACTGTAATTGCTGCGATTATTAATGATACCCCCCCTAAAATAAGAGAATATATAGCTTGTCCGTCGAATAAAACCGAAACAAAGAATCCAAGAATACTTGCTGCCAATATTTGAGGAATTACAATAAAAAAATTAAAAATCCCCATATAAGTACCCATTTTATTTGAAGGAAGTGCTCCGGCGAGAATTGCATAAGGCATAGATAAAATACTTGCCCAAGCAATTCCGACTCCAATCATAGAAATCAGTATCATATTTGGATTGGTGATGAAGTAAATGGAAATCAAACCCAGCGCGCCTGCTGTAAGAGATATAGCATGAGTAGTTTTTCTGCTGGTATGTTTTGCTATTATTATCAATAGAAATGCAACAATTGCTGCAAATCCGTTGTACATTGCAAAGCATATCCCCACCCAGTTTGCTCCTTTATTATATTCTGAAAGTATTGTTGTGAATCGTTGAAATAATTTGTTGTCAATATTATGGGCATTATTGTATTTGATTTCTTTATCGCTATCATTTGAACTTTTAATGAAAATATTAATTAATCTCAGAGAAATAGGTGCTGACATTTTGCCTTTGTCGAGTAATTTCTGGACTTTTTGTATTTCATCTTCAAGAATATTAAAATTAATATCTTCGTTTTGTTCACCATGCATTAATCTATTTTTTTCAAGTTTGATAATATCAAGTTCTTGCTGCGATATTTTCATATCGTAAATATGACTCGTAATTCCTGCGGTTGAGTATATCCACATTGCAAAAAGTGCAAACCACGAAAAGAACTGTACCACCGCAAGCTGTGACATTGTTTTTGGCATATTGTAAAGATCGTTTATTACAATTGTGAGTCCGTTTTCTTTGTTTCCTTTTTTCAGTAATCCTGTTATAAGTTGAATTAATCCGTAAACAATTAAACCTCCTGAAAGGATCAGAATTTTTTGGTCAAGCTTAAAAAATATTATTGCAATAGTAAATATAATACCCGATATCAACCACCAACTTGCATTTTTTAGAAATTTAGAAGCGGGGAAGTCATTGTGTTTTTTTATAGCTTCTTCTCCGGTAGCTTCTTTTATTTGTTCTTGCTCGGCTTCTTCGAATTTTTTAAGTTGATCAGGGCTGTATTCTTTTGATTTTATTACTGTCCACAACACCGCTATTAGAAATACTATTGCACCCAGGTAGAACGACCATTTTACTGATGGGGGTATTTGTCCCTCCGGCGCTGTATTAGTTACTCCAACCCATTCTGTAAGGATATATGGTAGAGCAGAAGCTATTACAGCTCCAGTTCCAATAAAAAAACTTTGCATGGCAAAGCCTTTTGTCCTTTGCTCGCTAGGAAGCATGTCTCCCACAAATGCTCTGAAAGGTTCCATTGAGATATTTATCGAAGCATCAAGTATCCAAAGCATACCTGCTGCAACCCATAGAAAAGGTGAATTTGGCATAATTATCAGTGCAGCCGAAGCTAATATTGCACCAACTAAAAAGTATGGTCTACGGCGTCCTAATCTGTTCCATGTATTATCGCTAAGATATCCTATAATTGGCTGAATTATCAATCCTGTTATTGGAGCTGCTATCCATAAAATTGGTATTGCATCAATTTCTGCTCCAAGGGTTTCGAATATTCGACTTACATTAGCATTTTGTAGTGCAAAGCCAAATTGTATTCCCAAAAATCCGAAACTCATATTCCAGATTTGCCAAAAACTTAATCGAGGACGATGTGATGAGCTCATATCATTTTTCTTTGTTAAACAACAATATAAATACTATATGCAAAATAGAATAATTTTTTTGAGAAATGCAATTATTATGATACATATATGAATTGGGAATGTTTATGAAATTGTTAGGTTATTTTGAAAAAATGTTTATCTTTACCAAACAAAGTTCAATTTATGTTTTTTAATGTGATATTTTATTGTGTTTAATATGATAAGAATAATTCTTTTAATAGCTTGTTCATTCTGTTTTTCAAGTATTAAATCTCAAGTTTTTGAGAATTTCTATCCCGGTTATTCAGCACAGTTCTCTATTCATATTGGTGATTCTCTGATATTTGTTGGTGGTAATAATATTATAAATATATTTCGAAAAGATGGCTCATTTAAAATGAATAAATATGTTAAAGGAATCGTATATTCAATTGCCGAAGACTTAGATGGTAAAGTTTATTTTGCCGTAAGCTATAGCGGTATCACTGAGATTCCTATTTTTGATGGAAATGATTGGAGTTATATAACAGAAGAGGATGGCTTACCTCAAAATTCTTCGATCTATGCAATTGCGTTCGATAGTGAGAATAATATGTGGGCAACTCTTTTTATTGGGGATAATCACTCTCAAAATTTTATCACTAAATACGATGGGCATAACTGGTATACTTCTTCCGGAGTGGGTGATAGTGTATTCTTTACTTTGATAAGTGAATTAGTCATTGATTCTAATGATATAGTTTATTTTGGCTCACGAGTTAAAGGAACAAATTTCAACTCTAATCAATTTGTTTTTGCGATTAATAATGAAGACACTGTATATTATTCAAATGAGAATTCAGACATATATGTAGCAGATTTTCATTCCTCATTTATTGACAGAGATAATAATATTTGGTTTGGAGGTTGTTACAGAACTCTTGCACGTTTTGATGGAACCGAATGGCACAATGAGGCTCAGAATGGGATATTTACTCCAACAGGAAATTTTAATTTTTGGGCAATTAACCAGGATAATAATGGATACATGATTTTAGGTACAAGTAATGGTTTGTTTATTGAGAGTAGTGAAGGATTTACAAAATATACAGTTGAGGATGGAATGCATTATAACTATGTTGTGGCATTAGCAGTAGATGAAGATAATAATATATGGATTGCAACGCATAGTTTTGGCATTGATTTCTCCCTAATGAAATTTGATGGAGAGACTTTTCATAGTTATTTCCCTAGTACACCAAGAGGTTTAGCTTATGAAATAAGTTTTTTTGGAGATAAACTAATTGCACATGGTAGGAATGCAAATCATGCAGGGCTTAATATAATTGAGAATCAGTTTTGGAATGCGAACATTACCGGAGATTCTATATTTTTAGAAAATACACATAGCTTTACAGTAGATACAGATGGTTATGCTTGGGTATTAAAGTCTGGTTTATATAGAATCTCTCTTGATGATTACTCTTATGAACATATTACTGAAATAAATGATATGTCAATCACCCCAAGGTATGTAACTAGTTATGGTAATACTGTTTGGGTTTACAATGGTAGTGGTATTTTGTACAAAAAATCTGGAGGAGAATGGACTGTGTTGGAAAACACTCAACTAATCAACAATGTAACTAGAGTTAAAGCAACAAGTGAAAATGAGTTTTGGCTTTGTGGAAATGGATTGTATTATTTTAACGGAACTGTTGCAACATTATATAGTAATAGTGAACATCTACCAGGGAATTATAATGTAGTTAATGACTTTACTTTTTACGGAGATAGTATTTGGTTGGCAACTAGATCCGGTGCAGTCTTAATTTATAATGATGAGTACTCTTATCATTGTAACGATTCAACGACAAGTAGTGGTGCGCGTAATTTGCAAACTGTTCATATAGATAAGAATGGGCTAATTTGGTTTGGTAGCAAGGTCGGGGCACTTTCTTATGATGGAAATGAGATTACTTATTATGAGCCGACTGGCATGCAGGAAGAAATATATAGTATTCGCGAAGATGATAATAATAATATCTGGTTTACCGGTAGTAAAGCAATCTCAAAAATGAATTATGTCACTAATGATTTAGACTCTTATACAACTGTAATAGATAACAAAAACTGGATTTATCCTAACCCTGCAGTTGATTATTTTTATTTAGATTTGCCTGAAAATATATTCTCAGATATTCTTGATATTTATACCATAACTGGTAAGTTAGTTAAAAGACTAAGGTTTTTTGAAGGTATTAATCAAATTGACATCAAGGATTTGAATCAAGGAATCTACTATGTAAAACTACAGGAAAGTAACATTAGTTTTAAATTAGTAGTAAAATAAAAGCGGAACATTTAATTATTCCGCTTTATCCAGAAGATTGATATATAAGTCTAGAAGTTTTTAAGGATTTTCCCGTTAATTCGTGATTCATTGCTTATTATTGAATAAAAATAGTATCCTGAATTCGAAAAATATTCTCCATTTATTATCAGAGTATTTCTTCCGGAATTAGCATTTATATTATTTTTCGAATATACTGTTTTTCCGCTTATATCATAAATGTAAATGGATATTTCGGAATTTTTTGTAAGTGAAAAATCAATATTAAAATCTTCTGAAAATGGGTTAGGATATACGGTTAAATTATATACATCAGCGGTAATCCCTGGTACCATATTTTCTTCGGGTTGGTTAATACTTAAATCCGGTTTTTGAATTTTCACATCGGTATATATATGAAATTCTCCTGCGTCGTAATTAAAAGTAAATCCGTTTCCTTCAGTCATTCCGTTATCAATGTATATGCTGTCGCCTGTAAAATAATCGTACCACCAACCTGTATGAGAGAACTCTGGCCATACATTTTGAGCAACTACATTAAAGTTTCCTAATACAATTACTTGCATTTCTCCATTTACATATCCGTCGTCCCATAATCTTATTCTTTTATCATAAGCGGAAGTATTCATTTCGTAGTTGGATGTGCGGAATATATTATAAGAGGTTTTTAAATTAATTAGAGCAGCATATACTTTGTATAGGTATTGCCTTTCTGGGTCTGTCATATAGTCCCATCTAGGCGGTTTTTTTGCTGTTCTTGTTGCTCCGGGGTCGTCAATTGCGGGCCAATTTATTGAATAATCATATCCTCTTTCGCCAAACTGCCAAAACATTTTTGGTCCCGGCACAGTAAAAAAGAAAGCTGCCGCTTGTCCCATTCTTTGCAATGCTGTAGTTTTATTTCTTATATTATATATTGTGTCGTTTTCTTCGATGTGCATATTACCATACTGATAGCATTTCCATACAATTCTTTCTTCGTCGTGACTTTCTTTGTATCCAACTAGATTATGCTGTCCGAGGTTTCCACCCTGATAATGCTGATATGAAATTCCGTACATGAAATCAGAATTATCTGTGTATCCCATTGTCGCTTGTGCATATTGTTCATTTGCTGCCATTCCGCACCAAAGCATAAAACCATGGTCTGATAAAGCTTTTTCTTCAGGGAAACTTGCCAAATGTTCGAGGATGAGATATTTGCCGGGATGTTTTGCCCAGAATCTGTTTCCCATATTTTTTAAATATTCTACTCTCCATTCTTCGTACTGATTCCATGCACCTACGTCTGCCCAGATAATATCTCCTTCCGAATCATAAGAAACAGTGACATTATTCGTAAATCCTTTTGATAAATCGAGTCGATAGCCGTCTATATTGTATTCATTTACCCAGTAGCTAAGAACAGAATCTACAAAGTTTTGAGTGTAAATACTTGCATGATCAAAATCATTATGATATCCGAATGGATGAGGGATTAGTTCATTAAACCACGGATTTTGCCAAGTGGGGCGTTGTTTTTCTTTATCATAATATAATCTTGCCATTGTATTCTGGCCTGATGCATGATTGAAAACCATGTCAATAATTACAGCAATCCCATTTTGATGGCAGATATCCACAAATTCTTTAAGCATTTGTGAAGTTCCGTAAATTTTATCAGGTGCAAAAAAGAATGAAGGCATATATCCCCAACTGTCATTTCCGTCAAACTGATTGATAGGCATAAGTTCTATTGCATTAATTCCAAGGTTTTTCAGATATTGAATTGAATCCATTACTGTTTTATAACTATGCCATAAATGCCAATCTCTAACGAGTAATTCATAAATTACCAAGTCTCTGTTGTCGGGAACTTGAAAATCTGTTACTTGCCATACATATTCTTCTTCACGAGTTTGGAAAACCCCAACAATTTCGCTAGCTTTTCCATGTGGATAAGAAATTAGATTAGGGAAAATAACGGGATGAATTGCGGCATCGTTCCAAGGGTCGAGTACAAGTTTACTATATGGGTCTGCGATATTTATGTCGAAGTCAACTAAATATTGAAATCTATATTGAGTTTCAGGATCGAGGTTTTCAAGTTTAAACCACCATCGTTTTCCATCAGGAGTTCTTTTTAATTGATATTCATCTTCAATCTGCCAGTTATTGAAATCCCCTATTAGATAAACTCTTTCTTTCCATGGAGCCATCAGACATAAAATAGCTGTGTTGTCGTCGATGATGTTTATACCATCAACAACTCCTTGAGGGAGTGCCTGAGTTTGAACCTGTGACTGCACGAGATAGAAAACACTATCTTTGGTTGTAATACCACCATGACTATGGGTGAATTTTACCCAGTGTTTTCCAGTTGTTGAAGCAATAATGTTAAAGCTGTTTTCGTTGGTAAAGGCTTGATTTACGAGATTGCCGTTATGAAAGATATTTATCATTCCTTCATTTTTTGCTTTTACAGTAAAGCTTAATAAATCTCCTGAGTTTGGAGTCAATGGAAACTTTACAGGGCTTATAAAACGTGCTCTCTGATTATTTTGCCAAATAGGGATATAAATATTTGAACCATCCTCATTTTTTCCCGCTAAACTACCATCCTGATTGCGAAAAACAAAGCATAATTCTCTCACAATAGTAGATGAGTGAATCCCATAAAAGTCTTTTGGATAAATTACAAACTTGTGAATATTGTTTCCGATATTTTCCATTTCAAGTATTGAGTCTCCTTTGGGCCAAGGTGCAATTTTTAGCTTCCAGTCATCTTCGTTTAAACTCATTGAGGTCAAGACTCCTGTATGAGCATAAACTGAGGAAATTCCTGCTAATACTGCATTGCCCTGACTTGCATCATAGTAAATAGTTACAGTGTCAAGTATTGTGGGAAATTCAGGTTCATAGCTTATTACCTGTGCATAGATAAACGAAGGGAATATAAAAATTTTAAGAATTAGAAGTACTAAAAGTTTTTTCATAAATATTATTTCTTTATTAATAATCTTTGGGTATGAACTTTATAATCATTTATCGATATCGAAATTAAGTATAATCCATTTTCATAATTTTCAGTATTAAAATTAAGTGTATGCCATCCATCTTTCTTATTGTTATATTTTTCGGACTTAATTTTTTTGCCTAAAATATCATAAATGTCAATAACCACATTACTTGATGGAGCGACTAATTTGAATTTTACACTAAAAATTTCTTGTGCAGGGTTTGGAAAAATTTGTGTACTATGACTTAGCATCATTATTTGATCAATTGAAGCATCTGTGACCTCTACATTAATCGCACTAAATACTGGTCCATCAGGATCGGAGCTTTGCACAACCATAGGATTATTTAGAATTTGAACTATAAATAAATCGTTACACTGATCGTCTCTACCTGATGAGGTTCCATCAGCATTTCTGAAAACCATTCCTATAGTATAAGGTTTACCTCCGAGATTAACGTTCCAAGGCTGCGAAGGTACAGCAGATGATACTGTTTGTTGTGTGCTCACCTGCGAACTGCTAAAATAATCTTCAATAATAAATTCCATTTGGTAGACACCATTGCCGAGATTTTGCATAAGTCCAACTCCATCGTCATCTGCATAATCTCCCCAATTGCCTACAACATGTTGCCAAACCTGAGATTGGTATGGTGTTATTTGAGAAATGCAAAATAATTCATTATCATTTTCATTACTACAGTTTCTCTCATTATTAGTAATACTGCATGAACATAATCCTAAGTGAGCATATACCTTTTCATGAGTAGATGCGTAGCCACCACCACCACCCAAACTGCAAGAAGGGGCATTCATTAGTTTTGTGTCCAGAGTGATTCTGCAAAATGTTCGCTGTGTCCATGGTACCTGAGTATAGACTGCTATTGTTAATAACAATAATACTGATAATGCGATGTTCTTTTTCATATTGCTAAATTATTTTATTATTACTTTTATTGAATTGATTGTTTCATTGTTTTGAATATTCAACAAATATAACCCTGGACTAAGATGTTTTATGTCCACAGCTGTTTTAAGAGAGTTCAGTTTTTTAGTTAAAATTGTTTTACCCGAAAGGTCTGTAATACTAATATCTGTATTTAAAATGCTTTCAGAATATAATTCAATTATTAAAAACTCAGAAGCTGGATTTGGATAGATTTCTATATCAGATACCATTGCCTTTTCTATATCTAAAACAATTACTGATTTGGTTTTACTATTTTCTCCACAATCATTTGAAACAGTAAGTTTTGCAGAGTATTGTCCCAATGAAGAGTATGTATAAACTATATCTCCGGCAAAATTGCTGTCTTCAACACCGTTACCTGTGAAGTCCCATGAATAAATCTCAGCATTTTCTGATAAATCTACAAATTGAATTGTCATATCTTCAATAACATAGTAATCAAAATCTGCAACCGGGTAATCTGAAAAGTTTATGTTTACAACATCGAAAGCCTGACAATCATTTTCATCAGTTACAGTAACGCTGTACATCCCACTGCTTGAAACCTCCAAACTTTGTTCTGTGCTTTCATCATTCCATAAGTAGGCACTAAAATCTCCCGCATTGAGAATAATAGATTCTTCATCACAAATTAATCTGTCTCCGCCAAGGTCTACGAATGGGAGTGGATTAATTACTACATTTATTGTATCGCTACCTATGCATCCGAAACTGTCGTATGCAGTTAAATAATATTCACCGTTCTGACTTACTGTAAGAGTTGCTCCATTCGAGCCGTCTGACCATAATATTTCTGTAATTGGGGCGAGCTGATAATTAACACTTACTCCATTAAAATATGATTGAGGAGGATAAACTGACATATTAACCCAAATATCTTCGCCTGTTTGGTTTCCTGCCTCTATACTTCCGTCTGCATTTCTGAATTTCATTAAGATTCCATGCATATTCATTTCGGGATTATATCCATAGTATTCAATAGGTACAATTGTTATTTGCCAAATATTATCATCAATTTGTGTCATTAGTCCAACTCCATCATCATATCCCCAATTTCCGGTAACATATTCCCATCCATTCATAGGGGCCATTTCTGCTCCCGAGTGCATATAAACTTTTTCTTCTCCAACCAATTCTCCTGTGATTGTTGCATTATATGTAATTGTAAGCTCATCGCCGAATGGAGAAATGCTTAATCCTGGATTTATAACATACGCACTACCTCCACAAATATTTACATCGTCACCTAAATCTATTTCAAAAGTACAGTATTCTTCATCTGTTGTTGTTGCATTTGCTGTTAAATAGCTTGAATAATAATTATTGTTTATGGTATAAGCTCTGTAATGATAAGTAGTAAGCTGGTCTAAATATAAATGTGTAAATAAACCAGAACCACCCTTGTGAATTACTTTTGCATTTCCAATCTCGTCGTTAATGTTATATAGTGTGCCTTGGATTAGTCCAGCATCAACAGCCTCATCTTCTGAAGCAAGAATAATAATATTATGATAAACAATATCAGCTTCCCATTCCAACAATATTCGAGTTCCATCTAAAGCGGTTGCAGTAAGACTAATAGGGTCTGGAATGTCGCTTACACTAATAGTATATTCTGCATCAAGTTGGTGAGTGTCAGACCAATCTTCATTATTCGCGTAATACCATGCACCCATAGGAGTGTTTCTAACTCTGCCTGCGTAGAAATAGCTGCCAATTTCCTGGGGTACAGTAATCAAGCTGTGAACTCTTTTATTTGGAAGTTCACCGTCCTCATACCATTCTGCATTTTGCCAATTGAAACTTGAAGCGTTATTATTAATGGTTCCATAACCAATTTGAGCACCATTCCATTCTTCCTGACCAATCTCCATATTTATCCAATATGAAATATTATCTCCAAGGGTATGCTCAAAATTATTTGTTGTAATAAGGTGTGACCAGATAGTAGCAGATTCGTCCATGGCGATTATAGACATAGTATTACTCGTTAGATTTAAACCACTAGTTAATTCATCTCCATCAATTGTTATTGAGAATTCGGTATAGTCTTCATCGAAATTAGTTCCATCAAAGGCTAAAGTTAATAATGCCGCATGCATTCCTTGATAGCTTATATTGCTGGCAATCAGCCCTTCAGGTGCATTATTAAGACTTATATTGCTAAGCAAAATATCTGAACTTAAAAAACTTGCCTCATACAATTGAAGATTTATTACCATTCCGTTTATATTTTCTTCAGTCATCTGTTCTGAAGGATTCGCAACAAGTTGAGGTGCAAGCGAATAAACAAATGTTGAAATATAATTGTCGCCGTTGTTATTACTATAGATTGTTTGTCCTTCACCGTTTTCTGCCTCAAAATATACTTCGATTAAATAAGTGCCTTCAGTAATTCCATCAAGTAGATTCAGATCTGTTTCGTTTGGTGCAGTATTCCACCATAGTTGATTTACAGATTCTCCGTCTATCCACTCCTCAAAGAAAGGTAGATTTTCCTGAATAAAATCGCCTGGTGTATCGCCTTGTTCATATATTCTATAATTCATAGCAGCAGATTGAATATCGCCTGAAGCATTTTTCCATGTGAAAACCTGTCCTGATTTTAGATATAGCGACATTGAAGAATTAAAAGTGCCGAAATTATGTCCGTCAAAATCAGTATCATCATACCAAGTGTCATTAGCTCCACCTTCCCACATCGAAACTTTAGCCAACCAAATTCCTTCATTAACTTGAATTCCGGTAATTGATATTTCGTTGCTTGTAAGATTATCTTCGCCTATAAGTTCTGCAGCTAGAATTGTTACTGAGAAATCAGTAATATTTTCGGTGAATTCTGTTCCGTCAAAATCAAGAACTATTTCTGCATTGTTAGGGTCTGTATAGTTTACAGAAGCAACCGTAAGACCTGTGGGAGCATTATTAAGGACGAAGTTTGCAATATCAAGATTGTCATCCTCAAAACTATCGTTTGACAGTTCAAGATGCAAACTTGCTCCGTTAAGGTTTAGGTAATTTAACGCTTCGGTTACCGATAAAGTCATATAAGCATCTTCACCCTGTACAATGTAAGAATAATTTTCTCCTTCGTTGTTATCAGCCCTTAGAGTTGCAAAATCAGGATTTGTATGTAGGAAAGATTCCGGCATCACAGAAGTTAGAATATAATAAGAAATGCTTGTTCCTGCTAGTTGTCCTGGAATTTCCGCAATGTAGATTCCATCACTTTCAACTGCTATTATAATATCAGAAGTGCTCCAATCGTCTGCAGAATATCTGACATATACTGTTTCTTGTGCTGATGCAATTTGGTTTAGTTCAATTTCTACGTTTACAGCATCTATGCCAGCACTTTCACTATTATCGCTAACTGCCAAAATTTCTGATGGGGAATTGTTGGTTTCAATAATAATAAATCGTCTGTTCCACCAAGTTTCATCACCCTCAAGTCTGAAAGTGTAAAATTTACCTGCTTCAAAACTCTTTGTAAAATTAGCTGGATTATCACCGGAATTACTCCCTCTCATTTGACCTTCAGATGTGTTGACTATAGGGTTATAGCTGTCGCTTGCGTAACCCCACTGCAATGACCAGTCTCCGGTTTGATCAATTTTGAATTCACCATCAATAATTTCTTCAGAAACTTCAATCGTAACAGTATAATATCCATAATATAACTCCATTAAGTTATCAGTACTCCAAGAATTGAAAGTTCCTCTGAGGAATTGAGCCTGCGTAGTTAGTGTTAATACAATCACTCCGATAAAAAGCATTAAGAGTCTTTTCATAATTTGTTTATTAGAATAAGTTAATTCATTAATTATAAATCACAACAATTGTTTAGGACTACAAATATAAGTATTTTAATCGAAACAGTTGAAAGTTGAAAGTTAAAAGTTAATGCCAATCAGTCATGACTTCACACAAAGTTTAGCCCTGACTACACTGCTATACCAGCCGCGTAACTTCCAACTTTATAAACTTTATGAACTTTCAACTTCAATAATAAATGCTATAATGCTGGCAGGATAAGAAGTAGATTTATTAAGGAGTGATTTCTTTATAATTTATTAAACAATTGTTAGATTTGTAACACTAAAATTATTATTTATGCTATCAAGGAAAATATTTGTTGTTTGGAATGTTTTGTTTATCAGCGTATTTACATACTCTCAGGAAGAGAATAAGCATGTTTTATTAATTCATGGAGGTGCCGGTAATTTTGATTCATCTCTTTTTAGTGAGGATGAGTATAAATCATATTACGATATATTAAATCATGTCCTAATGTATGGAGACTCATTACTCCGAGAAGGACATGCTGCGATTGATGTGGTTACAGAATGTGTTATAATTCTTGAGGATTGTCCTTTGTTTAATGCAGGTAAAGGAGCTGTTGTTAATAGTGATGGAATTCATGAACTTGATGCGTCTATTATGGATGGTAGAACTTTAGATGCAGGAGCTGTTTGCGGTATCAGGAATATAAAAAATCCAATTCGTATTGCTAGATTAGTAATGGATAATAGTCCTCATGTTATGTTAAGTACTGAGGGTGCACAAAAATTTGCCATCGAAAATGGATTTGAATTAGTCGAGGCAGAATATTTTTATGTTGACAAAGTTATGGATAACTACCAGCGATTAAAGAAATCTGATAAAGGTACAGTTGGTGCAGTAGCCTTAGATAAAAATGGCAATATTGCAGCAGGTACATCAACTGGAGGAATGATGATGAAAAAATATGGAAGGGTAGGAGATTCTCCAATAATTGGAGCCGGAACATACGCTGACAATAATTTTGCAGCAGTTTCGTGCACCGGTCATGGTGAGTTTTTTATCAGATTATGTGCAGCCTATAGTGTCATCGCAAAAATGAAATATGGTGACATGTCTTTGAATCAAGCAGCTGAACTTACAATAAAGGAAATTGGCAAATTAGGTGGTGATGGTGGAATTATTGCAATCGACAAAAATGGGAACATAGTAATGCCATTTAACACAAAATCGATGTTCAGAGCTTGGATAAATTCTGAACATAAAATGCAGATTTTATTTTAAGTATATTAAAGCTATAGCCTGTGCGGCAATCCCTTTTTCTTTTCCTTCAAACCCCAACCTTTCAGTGGTCGTTGCCTTTATGTTTATTTGATTGTTCTGAATGGTTAGAGTTTTAGCTAAGATTTCCTGCATTTCTGGAATGTATTTACTTACTCTAGGCTTTTGCAGAATAATTGTACAATCAATATTTGAAATCTCGTAGTTTTTATCTCTCACTAATTCGATTGTTTTCTTGAGTATTATTTTACTGTCGGCATTTTTCCATGAGTCATCCGTATCCGGAAAATGGTAACCAATATCACGTAAATTGGCTGCTCCAAGCAGAGCATCACAGATAGCGTGAATAAGAACATCTCCATCCGAGTGAGCAATACATTTATTGTAATGCGGAATTTCTATTCCACCCAAAACAAGACTATTGCCTTTTTCGAAGCTATGGACATCATAACCTAATCCTATTCTGAACTGCATAGTTAATATAATTATTCACCTGCCAATCCTGCGATATCAAAAACTAAAGTAAATCGCATAGTATTTTGCAGAGGATTTCTTTGAGTAGTAGGAATAAGGAAAGAAAAATCTAATCCAAATACATTCATTTTTAAGCCTGCACCAAGAGTAAAATATTTTCTATTTCCTTTGTATGTATGCTCATGGAAGTAACCAGCTCTTAATGCAAATTGTTTATCATACCAATATTCTACTCCAGCAGAAATATTTACTTCCGCAAGCTCTTCTCTAAATCTGTTTGGGCTATCATACGATCCTCCCATTGCCGGAGTTACCCCTGGTGCATCCCACCAAGAGCTAAATAGTGCAGCAGGAACTGAAATGTTAGGATCTTTGCCCTCTTTAATAATCTCATCACTTTCTGTTACAACATAGTCTCCAATAGTTTCACCTGAACTATAATATGCAGGTGGAGTAGGGACGAGCAATTTATTAAAATCAACAGTAAAAAGGAATGAGTTATAATCATCTACGCTCATTTTATAGCCAACCCCTGTTCTAAAATTTGTTGGAATAAAATCTCTATATTCTCCTGTGGAATACGATATTTTAGAACCTATATTTGATATGTTTAATCCCCACATAAAAGTAGCAGGATAACCTCTGAACTCGAGGTCTTTATTATAGTAATAAAATGCGACATCTGCAGCTACAGACATGCCAGGGAAAGAAACCTCACCCGAACTTGGAGAAGCAATTCCACCGGTAAGATTACTGTAAATATATCTTAATGCTACAGCTCCAGATAACTTCTCTGATAGAAGTCTTGAATAACCGAAGTCAAATGAAAATTCATGAGGGTTAAAATCCATAATAGGTTGATTGTCAATAGTTCTAAAAGAAATGCTTCCCAAATCGAAATACAATAAAGATGCACTGATTACACTTACTTCATCAAGTCTTTTATATCCTGAAAGGTAGGCAAGATTCATATCTCTAACCAGCTGTCTTAACCATGGTGTGTAAGATATTGAAACTCCAATTTCGTTTTCAACGAAACTGTATTTCGCAGGATTCCAGTGCATAGAATTAGCATCCGGTGTGGTTGCGACTCCTGCATCACCCATACCTCCTGCTCTAGTGTCGGGGGCAATAAGTAGAAATGGTACAGCCGTTGTTATAGTGTTTGGATGCTCTCTTCCTCTACCAATAAAGTCTCCGTCAGTATCTGGGTCGACTTGTCCATTAACAGTGATGCTAAAAGTGATTAAAAAGCAAAATAAAGCAAAGAGTTTATTTTTCATTGTAAATTTTTAATTAGGTTTTTATTAGTTTTTTTTGCAAATATAAGATTAAATCAAATAATAATTAATTTTGAGAATAAAATAACGTTATAATTGGCTGTTTTATTATGATTTTATTAATTAAATAGGCTAAGATTAGTTTAAAATTACCATTTTTTCAAACTTTTCTACTGTATTTCCTCCCGGTTCTCTCACTTTTATTTTGTATATATAAACTCCTTTTGCCAGTTTGTCATTATATTCGTCTTTAGCATTCCAAGGAATTGGGTGACTGCGATAACCGTCTGAAACTACAGTGGTTTCGATAGATTTGATATGTTTTCCGGAAAGGGTGAATATTTGTATAAGCACGTCGAGTTGAGTATTAGGTTGATTATGATCGAAATAAAATACTGTATTCGTTGAAAATGGGTTTGGATAATTGAAAATATGATCAATTATTAATTCTGAAGAACTTGCGACAATAAAGTCAGTAAAAGCTTCAGCGCTGTTGTTTAAAACATCCCAAGCTTTTAGTTTTAATGTATGAGGACCTAAAGGTAATTGTGATAACTGATATTTAACTGTACCACGGGTGAAGTCGTCAATTTCAGACTCATAAAAGGTGTTTAGAATAACTTGTTCTGTAGTATTTTCATTAAGTGTCATAGTAAGATCGTGCCCAATTCCACTGCCAACAGTATTGATACCCACATCAGAAAATAGTTTTGCAAGCAGTATAGGATTTTCATCTGTAATGCCTCCATGCACAAATTGTTCATTATTCATATATAATTCAATCTGAGGAGGTTGATTTGCAAATACAGGGTTATCTGAACTGCCACCGATAATGAAACTCTTATCGTATCCGTGAGCTTCAAGATTAGTATTATTATGTGCGTAATAACTTACTTTTCCGGCATCGTAAAAATATGCAATATCAATCGGCACAACGAAACTGAAACTGAATCTGCCGTTTGTAACACTTGCCTGTCCGTTGAAAAGAATGTTTTTTTGAGCAGTATAGTTTAATGGTCCGTGACCATCGTTGGCTTGAGTTGTATATTCCATTCTTTTATCATATACGGTTGGATTTACAACTCCATTAAAATTTTCTACAATATTTCCGTATTGATTAAAAATTGCTCCTTCAAAACTTACTAAACTTTGAGAATTAATTGTATCATTAAAAATATTAACATCTATGCCATTAATTTTGGTTGTTCTTACGTCGTATTTCGGAACGGATGGTCTAAGAGCAGAACTGCCGAGAACTGCAAAAACTCTTTTATTGGTATCACCGGGCAAATCGTTTTTGGCACGGGCTGAAATTTCTCCAATGCTTAAATTTTTATTCTCAGCATCTTTATCGAAAAAGTGATCGTATAGCTTATCTAATAATCTGTAATTACTAGAAGCAAAAGCAAGTCTGGTTGTAGTTAGCAGAGCAACACCTCCTCCATTTGGATTAAGTAATACCATTTCTCCTCCCGAAACATATTCGTGATGATCCCATGGTGAAAACTCACATGTTGCAGTTACAAAAATCGGATATTTAGGACTATTATTCCAGTTTTGAATCATGCTGAGGGTCAAAATCATTTCGTGTGCCCATGTTTTTTCATTTCCGTGTCCAACCCAATTAATAATTAATGCGCCATTACTGATTCTATTGTTAAGTGCCTGATTAACTTCAGGATACCTTTGCCCTTGGACTGTGGAAATTTGTTGATAATCGTCGAGATAAATCTTATCAATATTATAAACAGGATGATAAGCATCAAGTTTGGCAGTAAGTTTCTCTGTGTCAACTTGATGAACTAACTCATTGTTATCAAAATCGTCGGCGATAAAACATAGAATATTTTTCCAGTTTCCATAAGCATTAGTGCT
>OBJA01000530.1_pt1 | contig 32579 bp, 24 predicted proteins | sample 1519751 | NCBI WGS metagenome assembly OBJA01 (sample SAMEA3881238, study PRJEB22517) | soil metagenome | biome: lake sediment; feature: soda lake sediment; material: sediment, water from around vicinity | place: India | collected 2013-12-23 | depth 3 m
CGTGAAACAATTCACATGATGACAAAGTTTCAATCCACGCGCCCACGCGGGGCGCGACGCAGATGCAGCAGAATTAGCAGCGTTACCCCTTGTTTCAATCCACGCGCCCACGCGGGGCGCGACGGTCTCCGCCCTTTGCACCCCTGCAATAACACTGTTTCAATCCACGCGCCCACGCGGGGCGCGACGTTCCGGTTGTGGTTACGATCCACCAAGGTGACCGTTTCAATCCACGCGCCCACGCGGGGCGCGACATGGTTGTCGTCAAACAATCACTGGGAATAACAAGGTTTCAATCCACGCGCCCACGCGGGGCGCGACTACGGACAATCCGTATCTGCCGGAGGACTACGTCGTTTCAATCCACGCGCCCACGCGGGGCGCGACGCCGAATGTTAATTAATAGGTTCAATCACAACACGTTTCAATCCACGCGCCCACGCGGGGCGCGACTTAACACGGGGTTAGAACCTGTTGATCTGTGTGTTTCAATCCACGCGCCCACGCGGGGCGCGACCCAGGTGCCGGAAACAAGTCTCAAGGGCATGAGCGTTTCAATCCACGCGCCCACGCGGGGCGCGACCGCAGGGGTCTTATGTTGTTGTTTATGAAATTAATAAGACATCAATTGCGCGAAGCTACTCATTTTTTTCAAGATGTCAAAGAACATTGACAATTTGTTTTTGATAACGGGATGATTTTCAGTGTTTGCGAAGATGACTGGTTTAGTGCAATTGCTTAGGGTTCGCGGGAGTTTTATATGATCAAAGTGCTTTCAACATCATATCCGGATTTTGTACCTGTATGCTCTACTCTGTTTCGCCAGTTATTTCCAAGAAAATAGTATCTCAAACTATCCTTTTTTGTGTCGATAATACTTTCTAGCCGGTGCTTAAGATCAGCAAACTGGGCAGGGTCCAATACACATTCAAAAACAGAGTTTTGTACCCGCTGTCCAAAATTCACACATTGCTTCGCAACCTGCCGAAGCCTTTTGCGTCCGGCTGGTGTTGTTGTTTCAACATCATAGGTGATCAATACCATCATAGCTTACTTATTTATGAACACGGGATAATTATCAATATCTCCACGTAAAAAACGGGCCATCAATAAGGCCTGAATGTATGGCAATAATCCAACATGGACACGCTCTTTGAGAAAAGGGTGAATTATCTCTTCCTGTTTTCTTTTCTGCCATGCGGTGATAATCTCTTTACGGGTAGCATCATTCATGAGTACACCTCCTGCAGGCTGTTTAACAAATCCGTTTCCGCAAACCTGCTTCCGGTTTATAAGTGATAATACCAATCGGTCTGCCAGAAACGGCCTGAATTCTTCCATCAAGTCTAAAGCTAAGCTTTGGCGACCAGGACGGTCGACATGAAGAAAGCCGACACAAGGATCCAGCCCCACGATTTCCAAAGCTGCCCTGACCTCATGCAGCAAAAGGGTATAAACAAATGAAAGCATGGCATTTACATTATCCAACGGTGGTCTGCGATTACGCCCTTCCATCATGAAATCAGCTTTCTGATGCAAGATCAACTGATTAAAAACAGAAAAGTAGGACATGGCCGATTCTCCCTCATAACCGCGGAGCTCGTTGACATCTCCGGCGTTCATCACCTGCTTTTGCTTGTACATGAGTTTTATGGTGATTTCTTCCAAAGCCTTGGTGTTGATGATATTTGAATGGTCACGGATTGCTCGTTGCAACACGGTTTTTGTGTTGGCGATTTTTCCTGCGACAAATAGTTTTGATAATTCAAGTGACTCCACTTTATTGTCGGCGATACGATATTGTTTACGCCGCAACAGCACATTTCCTGAAACCGGCCCCGACACTCTGCCCAGGAAACGCCCACCTTCAGAAAGAAAACTTAATGCTACTTTACGCTCAGCGCAGAGAGCCAATAATGATGGACTCGCTCCCATGTATCCCACACTTACAATTCCTTCAATGTTATGGACAGGGATTCTGAACCGCTCTTTGTTTTCAACCTTCACTACCACGTTTTCACCATCCCGACTAAGGTAGGCATCTGGCGTGGTTATAAAAAGGGTGTTCAGTAGTTTCCTCATAACAACTCGGTTTTAAGATAATCACTTGCCGATTTATAACTGCTAAAAGTTTTGGGTAAGCAAATGTCAAGCAATGAGCAGGATTTACAGTGAGTTTTATAAACCGGTGTTGGAGTTATTCCCCCCAGAAACAACCTGTGCATTTCGGCTGCATTAGCGGCAACTTTGTCACGAAGCTGATTGTTAAGCTCAACAGTATTTCGCCTGCGGATTTCTCCGTAAAATAATGCGCCTTCTGTAATTGTAGTATCAAACATCTCTTCCATGCAGATGGCCTGGGCACAAAGCTGAACTTCATCGCGCTCATCTGGTTTTGGTTTTCCACGTTTGTATTCAACAGGGTAGGGTAGCCATTTTCCAGGTTTTCCGGAAAGTTCAATTCCATGATCAGAAGGTCTGAATTCGACAACATCAGCACGCCCACTAAGTCCTAAGGCATAAGAGATCAGGTTTACAGAACGCCATACAACCAATGCAGAGCCTGAATCCTTGTAAAACGGATCATCAACTCTGTCGTGAAGATGTTTGCCTTCGATGGTTTTTACATTTTCTTCCCATTGTTGCTCAATGTGAATCAATGCCCATTGACGCGGACAAAAAGCAATATGCTGAATTCCCGAAAGCAATAATAGTTCATCATCCTTATATTTGGGATTGGTTCCCATCTAATAATCGATTTTTCAGATCTTTATCAAAGTCAGATTCGAAAGAGCGATCCTGAATAAGCTGAAATTTTTTCAACTCTTCTTCGGCCAGAGCCTTAGCAACCTCATTAGATACTTTTCCCTGATGTTTGAGTATTTCGTGTTCTGTAAATTCTAAAAAAGTATCGAGTTTGGCAATCCAATCTTTCATTGTCATAACAATCCTTTTCTGAGCCTGGTTTTCAGCATAGTCGAGGTACATTGAAACGATGCGGTTCAATCCGTCCAGTTCATGTTCGTTAAGATAGTTTTTAGCCACTACAACGTCGCTTTTTCTAATACGACCCGAAGGAGAATTTTTCCAGTTTGTCAATCCCATGTTCTGTTTAGTGCTATCAGCACGAGAAGCGATAATCTCAGCAGCGGTTTGACCTGTGATAGCCCAATGCAGTTTGTTTTGTATATAAGCAAAGAACTCACGAGTGATTTGAGCATCTACATCATAATCAGCGCTGCATTGCGAATAGATGTCGGTAATTTTCTGATAAAAGCGTCTTTCGCTTGAGCGTATATCGCGGATTCGCGCCAGTTGTTCGTCAAAGTAATCTTTACCAAAGAGGTTTTGAGGGTTTTTCAGCCGCTCATCATCCATGGTGAAACCTTTGATGATGTATTCGCGCAGGCGCTCTGTGGCCCAGATCCGGAAATGTGTGGCCTGCAAACTATTCACGCGGTAACCCACGGAAATTATTGCGTCGAGGTTATAGAATTGTGTTTTGTAAATTTTGCTATCGGTGGCAGTATGTTCCAAAATGGAACTAACTGATTTTTCCTTAAGCTCACCTGATTCGAAAATATTTTTTAAATGTTTGGTTATTGCCGGGCGTTGAACTCCAAACAGATCGGCAATTTTTTGCTGTGTAAGCCAGATGGTTTCATTGCGGAGAAACACTTCAAGCCTGACATTCCCATTGGGCGTAGTATATAAGAGGATTTCGTTGAAACCCTGACGAGCAGGAGTAGATTTTTTATTCATTGTTTGAAATAATTGCTTTTTTTTATGCTATCCTGAATGATAACACAAAGTACCACAAAAGTCCTTAACCCATTTCGATTACCTCAACTCCTTGGGGTATGGCAGCCCTATTGATACTTACCGTATAATCGTTAAAAGAACGTGCTGGTTTCGTTCGATCCTTCTTTTCAATTTTAATGGCATCGAAAAGCAGATGTGCAGGAGCATTGCCCAAGGCTGTTGAATGTTTGAAAACAATCAAACTACGGGTGCTCATCATGCCTCGGGCTGCTGAATGATCATGGTCGAACATGTTTTTCAATGCTTCCCAGAATAAATCCAGATCATCGGTATTAAATCCTGTTTGAGCTGCTAGGTGAGCTGATATGAAGCCTTTTGAAAAATACAAGCCATAAGGAACTGTGAATTTGCGGCCCATTGTACGGTTATCTCCACCTTGTTTTTCTGCTTCGGCTTCGGTAGCAACGGCCATGCGGGTAATGCTGTGCTCAAGAGCAACAACAGGGTCGACAGAGCGGCCAAAAGTTAATTGAATAGGGCCGCGGACTTGACCACAATTTGGTGCAGACTTTAACGAAAGAACAGCTCCAAATGATCTGATGTCATAAAAATTGTCACACATCCATTTTCTTCCTTTCTCGGTCTCCTCTGCCTTAGGCTTTCTGGACTTAACTGATTTTGCTAAGTTATCAATCAATAATTTCACTTCTTTATTGCTGGTAGCAAAAGCTTTGTTCTCTTTCCAAAACTCAGGTAGTAATTTTTTATCAAAATCGAAAGCAACATTTAAGTATGCTTTTACCTCACCATCTTCGTTTTCTTCTTCCGAAATACTCAAACCCTCTGGTAAGCTCAATTCAGATAACACCTCTAAGAATTCATCGGAAATCTCTTTTTTGCCACCTTCACCCAATTCAATCTTTAATTCTTTAAACGCTTCAACATGGGCTCTTCCTAATACAGCCTTTTCTTTGACGTAAATATCATTGGGCTTTTCTGCCCCAGTAACTATTTGCACAAAATTTCTAACTTTACGCTTCAAACAAACATCGGTAACCAAACCCATGCCCGTTTCCGCATCAACACGGGGCAGGTTACCGGCATCGGGGTCACCATTAGGGTTCCCATCGGTTACATCAAATAATAATGCAAAATCGTACCGGTTTTTAATTAAATCGCTCATAATAGAATCTCCTGTTTTTAGTTATTTTTATCTTTCTTTATGAATAAATCCTGACGTTGATGATAATAACCAATAGCAAAGCGGCTTTGGTCGTCCAGCGATAAATGGGCTGGCAACCCATTACTACTTACCCCTGTTATAATTGCCTGAATCATCTTTTCGTAATAGGTTTTGCTACCACCTCCAAGTTTTGCCAGATGGTGATTTGAGAGATTGAGCAACCGTCCGAAAACAGTTACCGGTGTGCTTGAAGCAGCACCATAATATCTGTCTTTTATGGTTGCATTAATTCCTGGTTGTGCATCTTCCTGAATTTTTTCGAGCACAGCAAACAGACGACCACATAAGTAGCCTTGATTGGTGTTTTCTAAATCTAGTGCCATTGTTAGCTCCTTTTCTTTTAAATGATTTTTTAATCTGTATTCTCTGTTTAAATATGCCTTAAGAATTGCCGCACGGATTCTATTAACGTACCGTTCTGCCCTGATGCGCCGGATACACTGCTGCTGAAGCGTGTTGGGATATTTTGTTCCATCAAGAACACTTTCAATCACTTTACCTGCAAGGTTGGGTGGAATGTTATCTACCTTGAATTCGAATGAAACATTTGAAAGCAAATTGAACAGCGAGAAATATTCCTTTTCATCGTTTTTGCTCCGAACAATTTCCAAATCTTCAAAGTGTTTCGCAATATTCATGGCAAAGTCAGCAACCTTGCCAGTCTTCCAAAATCTTATAGAAATCCGTGCTGCATTCGGCGCTAAACCCAAAACATAAAATTGGATATCGCCTTCTGTGTCTAATTTCCCTGTATTGATAGCCTCAAACAAGGCTTTAACTTCCCTTATGTTTTGATCAGGATCATCTTTCGGGGGAGCAGAGAAAAAGAATGAAAAGTGATTTTCAAAGTCGTTTTGTTTCTGGGACCAGAAAACGACCGAAGTATCACCAATTTTGAATTTGTTCTTGGAATCCTTTCCAAGTAAAACATTCAAAGCGGTTGTATAAGCATCTTCAGCCTTTTTTGAAACTGGTGCATTAAGTCCTTGCTCTTTGTAGTAAGAATCGTATCCTGCATTTTTTTGAAAACCAACGAGCTTACCTCCGCTTTTGCCTCCGGGAAGTGATGTTGCTGTATGAAGAATTGCAATTGGTAGTTTTTCTCCGGTTATCAAACAGACACCTTCAGTAGCATGTGTTTGGTTCTCATCGTCTGAACCGTTGGTAACTTCAACCTCGTTACGAAGATCATCATGCTCTGCTACAATATTTGATTCACCTGCAAGTCGAAATGAAAGGTTACAGCCTGGAATTTTGTAGCATTCTTTCCAATTTTCATGTTCAAGAATCTTTCGAATTTGATCCTCTTGATCAAAAAGCTTGCAAACAGCGGCTAATTGATCGTTTTCAGGATATTTTACTAAAAGTTGTCTTACCTGAGTCACAAAAGTGTTGTTCTGCTTTTTTGCATCTTCACTCAATTGCTCCGCAGATTTTTTATCATCCTTTTCCTTTGGTTGGCCTAAAACATATCCCCAGTGATCCCAAAAAACATTAGCAATCTCAGAAGCTTTTGAACCTGGTCTACTTTTTGTTTTTAAAACTAAAAAGGTTTTTGCCCTTTTCTGCTTGCCCTCGCCTGAACGAGTATCTTCCAAATTTTTGAAATTCCCTTCGCTGTCAATTACAATGATGAATGGAATCTCTTTTCGTTCAAACCCTTGTGGTGCAATATTGCTATCCGGGTCGGCAGCTTTTCGTTGGTAATAGTCATACAATGCTTGTAGTATCATCGTCGTACCTCCTCGCTATCTATTGGTGGAACTTCAATAACGCCATGATTGAGTTGAACCCTGAAGAACATGGGTTTCGGGTCTTTCTCATCGGTGAAATCCATATCGTAAAGCATAAAGCCCAAATCTCGTGTTTCATTTACAGGTTGATCCTCTTCTTTATCAGGCTGTTCGACAAATCTGAAATTGCCTGAAAATTCCCTGCATCCTAAATAAGGTTGGTTAAAACACTGCCCTTTCTTTGCCCTACGTTCGAACATGGCATTGTACTTTCCAGGATTTTCAGTACTTCTCTGAATGGTTTCTTCTTCTTGGTCTTTCAACTCATCAGGCGTTTCATGCCTATTCCGGCTACGTAGGGGTATAAACTCCATTTCGGCATAAAGCCGATAAGCCACATCGCGAAGAAAAAGCCCTGCTCTTTGTTGTCGATCCTCTTCGATAAAAATCTCCTTTGATTTGTCACTCATCAGTTTTCCAACTTCATTGCGACGAACAGAAATCCAACTGATTGGATTCAGCACCTCTATCTTTTTCACCTTCCATTGTATGGCAGGCTTCCAAAAGATTGCTTCGAACACAGCACGTGCCGCCGACGGGGTAATTACATCGTAACTTACCCGCTCCACCTTCATTTCAGGTCGGGTAAAACAAGCGTAATCGCCCCATACCTCGATGCAAAATTGTTTGTTGTAATATTCCATATTGGGTTTTTATATGATGTTTATTTCTTCTAACCATGCGCCTTTCAGTTGTAATCCTGAATGTTGGTTGTATAACTTTGAGTATTCCTGAATCCAGCATCCATGTAGTTCAACGATCAAGCCTGCTTTTCGTATTTCTGCAAAATCTCGTTCGTTTACCGATACGGTGTAACGCTGCAATTTCCGCATTAACCAAGGTTCTGTCCCTTTCCGTTTTAAAAGTTGTATCAGGTCGCCCCCATCTTTGTATTCAACCAGAATGGTTTGGGCATTTTTATCATCAATCAACCTAAAATCCCTTGCAGCTGTTGCAAATTGGAATTTCATTTGTCCGGCATCATTCCATAATAAACTTTTAATGTCGGGTTTGTCGAAATTATCGATTTTACTATAGAAAAGCCTGAAATATTCCTGAAAAAACTTTGGTTCGAGGAGTGAGTTTTCGCGATCCGACCTATTGGGCAACATCTCTTTAAGGGTATCGGCACCTTTTCGCATTAATCCTATTGGAGTTCCTTTCGACGGCACAAAAACCTTCATCAACCCAAGCCTGTTTTCCTTGTTGAGTTTTCCCTCTCGATTGCACCGCCCTGCACATTGTGCAATAGAATCCAATCCGGCAATGGCCCGGTAAACCACCGGAAAATCAATATCAACCCCGGCTTCAATCAACTGGGTGCTAATAACCCTCACCGGCTTATCCTCCTTGAGCCGGAGTTTTATTTCGTCGATTATATCCATTATATGGGCAGTACACATCAGCCGCGAAAGATGCAGTGTGTCATTGGGCATTAACTCGTGTAATTCACGGCATTGATTTCGGGTGTTTACAATGCAAAGCACCTGTTCGTACTGATGTAGTTCATCTGCAATAGCCGACCAATCAACCGTTTCATTGATGTTTTGCGGCAATTGAATTGCAACCCTTTTAAGATCTAATGCTAATCCATCCATATTTGGAACAATTTCGCGTACTGATTCTGAAGGGATACCATCGAATGAATACTGACCTTTACCACCAATTCGACCTGTTAAGGCAGGTTGTGTAGCCGTTGAAAACAGAACCGAAACACCGTAATCGTCAACAAGACCTTTTAGAGTAGTAAGAATTGGGTGTAGAAATTCAGGGGGCAGCATTTGTGCCTCATCTAAAATGATAACGCTATTGACCAGATTATGCAGTTTTCGGCAACGAGATGTTTTATTGGCAAAAAGCGACTCAAATAGCTGAACGTTTGTAGTTACCACAATTGGGGCATCCCAGTTTTCAGCAGTCAGTTTTCGTTGCTGTGTATTTGTGTCTTCATCAATATTGCTGTGATGTTCAATCACATTGTCATCGCTGAAAACTGAACGGTAAATCTGTGCCGTTTGGGTAATAATACTTGTGTATGGAATAGCAAAGATGATTCTTTTCTTGTGGTATTTAAGCGCATGAACTATTGCCCATGCCATTGAAGATAATGTTTTGCCGCCACCTGTTGGGACTGTAATTGAAAAGAAGCCAGGTGTTAACTCTCCTGATTTGATGCAATCTTGTAAAATCCTACTTCGAATGGAGTTAACTGTAGTTGAAGGTGCATTCTTGCACATCCTTTCCATGTAAGTATCAAAACGATTTTTCAAATCACTTAGCGAGTTATACTTGCCTCGTCTTGCAAATGATGTGGGATTCATAAATCGTTCGGTGTCCAAATAATCGGCATCAACCAAACAGGAAAAGAGCATTCTTATCCACAAATGTATTTGTTTAGGATCAACTGCCTTGCCGATTGGTGGATTTAAATTTGTCTTCACCAATAGCTCTTTTGGTATCTTCGCTCTGATTTTATCCAAAAACTCTTGTTTCTTTAACCTGTCGGACAAATCTCCTGAAACACCTGGATCATGTGTGAAATTGTGTAACCCCGTATGATGTCCGGCAATACAATATGCTATTGGAGGCCATAAACCGGGATAAGTTTCTTTGGCTAAGATTGCAGCCGCAGAAGTATGATCGGTTTTCCCTGATTTTTCACCTTCTTCAAATCCTGAATTTCGTCTTATGTATTCTTGAAATTTATCTGATAATTTTCCCAGATCGTGCCATAAACCAAGTAATTCACCCCAATTTTTATTGTCAAAAGCGGCAGCAAAACCACCTGCCAACTCAGATGTTCCTTTAAGGTGCTCTATTAAAGCATGGAAATGGTACCTTGTTGTACTTTCTTTAGTTTCTCTTATATGCGCAATATATTCTGCCATCTATACATAAACTATTATTCATAACTTTTCCTTCAAACTCCACCTTCCTGTCAACCCCCCCACAAAACTACTCCCTGCTTTCGACAATTGGTGTCGGTGTTGAAAACTTTTTTGCTTTTTCACTGATATACCGCGTCAGTGCTGGCGGATGTAATATGTCTATCTCATCGATCAGGCCCATGACAAAGCGGCCGATGCCTTTCAGTGAGGATACCTCCCCCTCCCAATAGCAATCTCCATCTTCTTTTCTGATACCTGGTATTGCATCCGGAAATTCCTCCTCCAGTAATAATGATGCCCGCATTGAGAGTTTTAGCCTGATAGAGATCTTTTTGTTCCCAGTCATGCCGAATGCGTCAATGGTGGTGCGGATGTGTTCTGATTCGTGTTGCCATGGACGTGCCAATAGCGTAGCCGAGGTTATGCGCTCTGTCTTGAATTGCTTTATTTGCCTGTTATGTACATCGTAGGCAAGCAGATACCTGTAATAGTGATAAAAACGTACCGGCTCTATCACATAATCTCCCGATTTTTGAGAACTCACGCTTTGATAGTTGCGCAGTTTAACCTGTTTCCGGGTCTTTATGCCGGTAGTTATTGTGTTGATGTTGTGTGAAACGCTCTGCTTGTAAATTGTTTCTGACAGGTTATCCAGCTCAGTCAGTGCATACAGTTTGTTCAGTATCGATTTCCTGACAGGACTGTTGTGTGTGCAGCCAAGTATTGCATCCCTGATAACAGATGCCTCTTCAAGACTGAAGACTATCAGCTCCTCATGACGCATACTTCGCTGTTCCGGCTTCTCAATCCTGAATCTGTTGCCCTCTCTGTCAATTTCAAATCCAAGTCCCCGCAAAAGGTTAAGATAGCGCTCAACTGTCCGTTCAGACACCTCAAAATTATCCGATATGTCTTGTTTGGTGCATCCAAGAGGTGAGCGTAAACGACTAATAAGTTGAAAAACTCTAAGTATTTTTCTTTGTTCATCCATCGTGTGTGGTGTAATGTTAAGAAAAACAATGTTGTAAATAGCTATTATGACTTTGAAATTCCAGATATTGGAAATTAAACATCAAATTTACGAAAAGTTTATATGTGATACAAAAATGTCGTTCACAATCTGGTTATGCAGCATTAGATATAAACAGAATTGGTGTGTAGAATTTTTGAGGATGATCATTCATATTTTTCCTCTTGCCCCGTTCCACCATTTCCATATCTTTGAACCATCAAAACCTTTTCTATATTCATTTATCAAAATAAAAAAAAGAAACACAATGAGAATCAGATCACTATTGCTTATGGCGCTGTTCTTTGTCTCAGCCGGGTTGCTTCAGGCACAGAAAAAAGATTTCACAGTTGAAGACCTCTGGAAGAATTTCACCTTCCGTACCAAAGGTATCAGTGATATACGTTCCATGAACGATGGAAGGCATTTTACCGTGCTCGACAATAATTGTATCATCAGGTATGAGTACCAGACCGGAGAGATCACGGATACCATTATAATTGGCGATGTTCTTTATGATGAATCGGGTGAGTCGTTGCGTCTGATGGAGTATGAATTCAGTTCTGATGAGTCACAGATCCTTCTGGGAACAAACCTTCGCAGTATTTACAGGTATTCCACAAGCGGCTTCTATTTCATATATGATATAAAAAGCAAAGAGGTGATGCCGCTCTCTTCTCCCGACCTGGGACGTCAGAGGCTTGCAGAGTTTTCACCCGACGGAACCAAGATTGCTTTTGTAAGAAACAACAACCTTTATTACAAAGATCTGGTAACAAAAGCCGAGTATGCTGTAACGACAGACGGAGAAGTGAACAGCATTATCAATGGTACGTGTGACTGGGTCTATGAGGAAGAGTTCTCTTTCACCAAGGGCTTTCAGTGGTCACCCACCGGAAGGTATATTGCCTTTTACAGGTTTGATGAGAGCGATGTGAAGGAGTTTACGCTGACCTATCACGGAAAGTTATATCCGCGGGAGGTGAAATACAAATATCCAAAGGCCGGTGAAGATAACAGCCTTGTCACGATACATACTTATGACATCTCTACCGGTGACAGGCAGAAAATGGATATCGGCACTGAGACAGACCAGTATATCCCCAGGATTAAATGGACAACGAACGACAACTCTCTGGCGATTCTGAGGCTGAACAGGCTTCAGAATCACCTGGAGATCCTGCTGGCAAATCCTGCGACTGGCATCAGCAAACTCTTCTATGAGGAGAAGAACAAGTATTATGTGGATATAACCGACAATCTCTATTTTCTGAAAGACCGTATGATAATTACCAGCGAGAAGAGCGGGTTCAACCATATATATTCGGTATCGATGAAGGATGGACGTGAGGTGCAGGTCACCAAAGGAGATTTCGATGTTATAGACATAAAGGGTGTAGATGAGAAGAGCGGGCTTGTTTATTATCGTGATGCAAGGGTCTCTCCGATTAACATTGAGGTTTGGTCTGTAAGGTTTGACGGCAAACGTGAGACAAAGCTTTCGAAGCGTCAGGGCTTTAATGACGTGACCTTCAGCAACACCTATGACTTCTATATCCTTCGCTGGTCGGATGCAAACACGCCGGATCGCTATTCGATTGTGAACAGGAAAGGGGAGGAGCTGGTAGTGCTTGAGGATAATGCAGAGCTGCAGGAGAAACTGGCGGAGTACTCAGTTCCTGCACTTGAGTTCAGCACTTTTACCACAGAGGAGGGCATAAAGCTTCATTACTGGATAATGAAGCCTGTTGATTTCAACCCGGCAAATTCCTATCCGTTGCTTATGTATGTCTATGGTGGCCCGGGATCACAAACGGTAAACAATCGCTGGAGCTACCAGAACCACTGGTTCCAGCACCTTACACAGCTCGGATATGTTGTTGTATCGGTTGATAACAGAGGGACAGGCAACAGGGGAGAGGAGTTTAAGAAGTGTACCTACCTGCAGCTTGGCAATCTCGAAACTGTTGATCAGATCGAAGCTGCAAAATACTTCGGAAGGTTACCATATATTAATAAGGATAGGATCGGCATCTGGGGCTGGAGCTACGGTGGCTACCTGTCAACGCTTTGCCTGACAAAAGGAGCCGACTACTTCAAGACCGCTGTTGCCGTTGCCCCGGTTACCAACTGGCGCTACTATGACAACATATACACAGAGAGGTTCATGAGGACACCACAGGAGAACGGGGAAAACTATGATATCAACTCTCCGATTCACCACGTTGAGAAGATGAAGGGCAAATATCTGCTCGTTCACGGACTGACAGATGATAACGTTCATGCACAAAATGCTTACGATCTTGTCTCTGCACTTGTCAATGCCGACAAACAGTTTGATATGTTCATATATCCCAACAGGAACCACGGGATCTTTGGCGGCAACACCAGAAACCACCTCTACAGGATGATGACAGACTTCATTCTGGAGAAACTCTGATAATCAGATAACGTTAACTAAATATCATTGTGGCGTAATCATATTTTGAGGTGCCAATTGCCAGAGCTGTTTTTTTTGGTTCCCACAGAAATGCGCCCTGGTTTTAAATGGAACGCAGATGACGCTGATTTAACTGATTAAACGGATCAGTGCAAATCGGTCTTATCCGTAAAATCTGTGTTCTGTTTTTTTTGCATCCGGGTGTTATTTCTCGCTAAGATTCGATGCTGCATAAACATTATTAATGGTATCTATGTTAGGCTGCTGAAAACGAACAAAAATCTTTCATTCTTTCATTCGGAAAAAGAAAACCTGTCGGCAGAAGTACTCAAAGAAACACAAAGCACATATTCCAAATGTGTTACATTTAGTGTCCCTGCATCTCAAAAAAAGAGATTGCCAACATTATTCAGTAGCAAAAATATTTTGCTTGTATTCCAATTTATCGTATTTTTGCAACCTCAATTAAAGCAAGTAATAACAATCTTTTGAAAGGTAGGTATTTATATGATTATTGTTCCTGTAAAAGAGGGTGAAAACATCGAGAGGGCGTTGAAGAAGCTTAAACGTAAGTTTGAGAAGACTGGAGTTGTGAGGGAGTTGAGAGAGCGTCAGAAGTTTACAAAGCCTTCGATCATCAAGCGAGAGCAGATGATAAAGGCTGTTTACAAGAACAAGATGCAACAGGCTGCAGAAAATTAGTCTGAAATCTTAAAGTTAATGGGGTTGCCGGCTGCATATAATGTGGCTGGCAATTTTATTTGGATACCTTATAAAAAATTGTTAAAACTATTGCATAGTGGTCTCTTTTTTTATATCTTTAGCCTATTCAATGCCTCTTATCAGGTTTGGCGGATTTGAGTGAAAGAAGGATTATGGGTATTAACAAGTTTCTGGATTATCTACGTTACGAAAAGCGGTATTCTGAGAATACCCTGAATGCTTATAATACCGATCTGAGGCAGTTTTCTGATTATCTGACAGATCATTATAGCATTGAATCCATTACAGGATGCGACAAATTTCAGGTACGTTCATGGATGGTGAGCATGGTAGGCTCAGGATTGACTTCCCGCAGCATAAACAGGAAAGTGGCTGCGCTGAGGTCATTTTTCAGGTGGTGCATTCGTGAGGGTATTACAGATAAGAGCCCTGTTGATGGTTTAGCACCTATGAAAGTTGGGAAGAGGTTGCCTGAGTATGTGGAAGAGGATGCGATGAGTAGGTTGTTGGACGAGGTGTTTGTTTCTGAGGGTTTTGAAGCTATCAGAAACCGTACGATAATTGAGTTGCTTTATCAAACAGGCATGAGGTTATCGGAACTTATTTCCTTAGATCGCTGGCAGGTATCGGGGATGACAGATCATATAAAGGTCACAGGCAAGCGGAATAAGGAGAGGGTAATACCTGTGGGAAGAAACCTCTCGGTATTGCTGGGCAGATACGTTGCTGTTCGTGATGAGAAGTTTGGTTCAGACGGTGCATCTTCACTTTTTTTAACAAACCGGGGCAACATACTGTACCGTAAATTTGTTTACCGTTTGGTAAATCAAAGTCTTGCTGCAGTGACAACAATAACCAGGCGAAGCCCGCATATTATAAGGCACAGTTTTGCAACTGCGATGCTGAATCATGGAGCAGACATAAATGCGGTAAAGGAGCTTTTAGGGCATAGTAGTCTGGCATCCACACAGGTTTACACACACAATACAGCAGAGAAGTTAAAGAGGGTGTATCGTCAGGCTCATCCCAGAGCTTGATTGATACACAATATATAAATGTATCATTCAAAAATTAGGAGAATGTAATATGAAAGTAACTATTCAGACCCTGCATTTCAAAGCAGACCGGAAGTTGGAGGATTTTATCAATGGCAAGCTTGACAAGTTGGGAAGCGTGTATGAGAATGTAATAGGCAGTGAAGTGACATTGAGGCTTGAGAACGTTGATGACAACAATAACAAGATTGCAGATATTCGTTTAATAATTCCTGGTTATGATTTGTTTGCGAGCAAGCAGAGCAAATCATTTGAGGAGGCAGCGGATCAGGCTGTGGAGGCGCTCAGGAAGCAGTTGACGAAGCGTAAGGCTAAGATCAGGGCTAAATAATTGCTGGCTATAGATATTTTTTTTCCAAAACATTTGTTTGTAAGATAAATCTTCATATTTTTGCAGTCCTTTTTGGGGCTGCATTTTTTTCGTTCTTTCACATTATGCCGATGTAGCTCAGTTGGCCAGAGCAGCTGATTTGTAATCAGCCGGTCGGCGGTTCGAATCCGTCCATCGGCTCAAAACAGAGATCAGGGGAGATTCCAGAGCGGTCAAATGGGGCAGACTGTAAATCTGTTGGCGAAGCCTTCGGAGGTTCGAATCCTCCTCTCCCCACGTTTTTGAGTCGCTGAGCGAAAGAAAAGTAGCAGATTGATTTGCGGGAGTAGCTCATCCGGTAGAGCGACAGCCTTCCAAGCTGTAGGTGGCGGGTTCGAGTCCCGTCTCCCGCTCACAAGGCTTACAGTAAGCACTACCCGGATCTCCGTCAACCGGATGCAACAAAAGTGAATGCATGTATGCTATGCCGTTGTAGCTCAGGGGTAGAGCACTTCCTTGGTAAGGAAGAGGCCACGAGTTCAATTCTCGTCAACGGCTCAACTCATGGTCAACAAATTCTATTTGCAGATCTATGAACAATATAATGATAATAATTAATTCACCATTCAAAACAACTTAAATCTTTTAAAGGTATGGCTAAAGAAAAATTTGATCGGTCGAAACCTCATGTCAACATAGGTACAATTGGCCACGTTGACCATGGAAAGACAACACTTACTGCAGCAATTACTCTGTGTTTGGCTGAGAAGGGGTTGTCAGAGATCAAAACATTTGATTCAATTGACAATGCACCTGAAGAGAAGGAGCGTGGTATTACCATTAACACCGCACACGTTGAATATACGACAGAAAACAGGCACTATGCGCACGTTGACTGCCCGGGTCACGCTGACTACGTTAAGAACATGGTTACAGGTGCAGCCCAGATGGACGGTGCTATCCTTGTTGTAGCCGCAACTGACGGCCCGATGCCTCAGACACGCGAGCACATCCTTCTTGCACGTCAGGTTGGTGTACCCAAACTTGTTGTGTTTATGAACAAGGTTGACATGGTCGATGACGAAGAGTTGCTCGAGCTTGTTGAAATGGAGATACGTGAACTTCTCTCTTTCTATGAGTTTGATGGTGATAACACTCCTGTTATCCAGGGCTCGGCTCTCGGTGGCCTCAATATGGAGCCAAAGTGGATGGAGAAGATCTATGAGCTGATGGAAGCATGCGACACATACATTCCGCTGCCTCCGCGTGAGATCGACAAACCGTTCCTGATGCCTGTGGAAGACGTCTTCTCAATCACAGGCCGTGGTACTGTTGCAACCGGAAGAATCGAAACCGGTGTCATTTTAACAGGAAACCCCGTTGATATCATCGGTATGGGTGCTGAGAAACTGAAATCTGTTGTAACAGGTGTTGAGATGTTCCGTAAGATCCTCGACCGTGGTGAAGCAGGCGACAACGTTGGCCTTTTGCTACGTGGTATCGACAAGGATGAGATCCGCAGAGGTATGGTTATAGCTAAGCCCGATTCAGTAAAGCCTCACAAAAACTTCAAAGCTGAGGTATATATCCTGAAAAAGGAAGAGGGTGGCCGCCATACTCCGTTCCATAACAGGTATCGCCCGCAGTTCTACTTCCGTACAACTGACGTTACCGGCGAGATCATCCTTCCTGAAGGCGTAGAGATGGTTATGCCAGGAGACAACCTCACCGTAACAGGTCACCTCATTGCCGAGATAGCTATGAGTAAAGGCCTCAGGTTCGCTATCCGTGAGGGTGGCCGTACCGTAGGTGCAGGTCAGGTAACAGAACTGCTTGATTAATAATTACAAAAAGAAAGATAAGCAGGTGGCTGCCTGAAAGCAGACATCTGCTTGTTATACGGGTGTAGCTCAATTGGTAGAGTAGTGGTCTCCAAAACCATTGGTTGAGGGTTCAAGTCCTTCCACCCGTGCAGAATAACAACAAAAAAATAATGGCAAGAATAGTAAGCTATTTCAAAGAGAGCTACGACGAGCTGATTAACAAAGTGTCATGGCCTACATGGACTGAACTGCAAAGCAGTGCTATCGTTGTTTCGATCGCTGCACTGGTGTTTGCCCTGATGATATTCGTCATGGATTTTATCTTTGGCGTACACCCGGGTATCAGCTGGTGGTCAGGCATTCTTGAAGTATTTTACAGAATCATTGGTGGTTAAGATGCAAATCATTGATGGCTGTTATGGTTTATTGTCTGGCGGCAACATTGCTTCCCAAGTAGCTTTTCAACCCGGATTGCTATATGATGTTACGCTGAATGATAAATCGCAATATGAGTTGTTATTGATCTCAACTTCCGGGAAACAGGTAAATTGATCATGAGCGAGATTGAAAAAAAATGGTATGTAGTCAGAGCTATTAGCGGGCAGGAGAAGAAGGTGAAGGAGTATATTGACAACGAGATCAATCGCCTGAACTATTCTGATTACGTCTCAAAGGTTTTAATTCCTACTGAAAAAGTCTATCAGGTGCGGAAAGGGAAAAAAGTTAGCAAAGAGCGCAACTATTATCCCGGTTATGTACTGATTGAAGCTGTTCTGGTAGGAGAGATTCCGCACGTCATCAAATCTCTTCCCGGTGTTATTGGATTTCTTGGAACAGAAAAGGGAGGTGAGCCCAGTCCTTTGCGTCAGCATGAAGTGAACCGGATCTTAGGAAAGGTTGATGAGCTGGCCGAGCGGGGCGAAGAGGTGAGCATCCCATATATGGTCGGGGAGACAGTAACAGTAATTGACGGTCCTTTCAACAGTTTCACCGGTGTGATCGAAGAGATCAATGAGGAGAAGAAGAAGCTGAAGGTGATGGTGAAGATCTTTGGAAGGAAGACACCGTTGGAGTTGGGATTTATGCAGGTGGCCAAAGAATAGGGCCAGGTAAACCTTTTATATCACTTCTTAAAAAAAAGAACAAAACAAGATGGCAAAAGAAGTAAGCGGATTAATAAAATTGCAGATAAAAGGTGGGGCTGCTAATCCATCACCTCCGGTAGGTCCTGCATTGGGAGCCAAGGGGGTAAACATTATGGAGTTTTGCAAGCAGTTTAATGCACGTACGCAGGATCAGGCCGGCAAGGTCATTCCTGTAGTGATAACTGTTTACAGAGATAAGTCCTTCGATTTTATCATTAAAACACCGCCCGCTGCTGTTCAGTTGATGGAGCTTGCCAGGTTAAAGAAGGGTTCTCCGGAACCCAACCGTAACAAGGTGGCTTCAGTGACCTGGGATCAGGTGCGTCAGATTGCACAGGATAAGATGACTGACCTGAACGCTTTCACAATTGAGTCAGCAATGAAAATGGTTGCCGGTACAGCCCGAAGTATGGGAATCACAGTTAAAGGTGAGTCACCCTTTGCACAATAACCCCGTTGGGTTATGGAATAAAGGATTTCATTGAATATCAAAATCAGAAGTAATGGGTAAACTTACAAAGAACAGAAAAGAGGCCTTGGCAAAATATGACAAGACCAGAATACATACTTTAGCTGATGCCGTTGAGGTTGTCAGGAAAATCACGAATGTGAAATTCGATGCATCCGTCGATGTGGATGTTCGTCTGGGTGTTGACCCGCGGAAAGCCAACCAGATGGTGCGGGGATCAGTGACATTGCCTCATGGAACCGGCAGGACTAAAAAAGTTTTGGTCCTTTGTACTCCTGATAAGGAGGACGAAGCCAGGGACGCTGGTGCAGATTACTACGGACTGGATGAGTATATAGAGAAGATCAGGCAGGGATGGACAGATGTTGATGTTATCATCACACAGCCAAACGTGATGCCCAAGATTGGGCCGCTTGGAAAGATACTAGGACCCCGTGGTTTAATGCCAAACCCCAAAACCGGAACCGTTACCATGGAAATTGCCAGAGCGGTTCAGGACGTCAAAGCAGGTAAGATTGACTTTAAAGTTGATAAATTCGGTATTATCCATGCCTCAGTCGGAAGAGTCTCTTTCGACAACAGGAAACTCATGGAGAATGCTTCCGAACTTATTCATACCATCATCAAACTTAAGCCCGCCGCTGCCAAAGGTACATACATGAAGAGTGTTTACCTTTCCAGCACCATGAGCCCAAGTGTGCAGGTGGATACAAAGTCATTAGTACTATAATTCGTCAGGTGTCAAAAAGAATAATAACGAGTTTTTATTATGAGAAAAGAGGAAAAAAATCAACAAATAGACTCCCTGACAGAGCAACTGAATAACGCCGACTATTTTTATCTGGCCGACATTGGTGGCCTCAATTCGGAAGACACAAGTCAACTCAGAAGACTATGTTTCCGTAGAGAGATCAGGTTGCAGGTTGTGAAGAATACACTTCTGCATAAAGCAATGGAACGTTCAGAAAAAAATCTGGAAGATTTATATCCGATACTTGAAGGCCCTACTTCTTTAATGTTTGCAGATGCAGGTAATCTGCCCGCAAAACTTATTAAGGAGTTCCGCAAAAAGCACAAGCAAACAAAACCTTTGCTCAAAGCTGCCTATGTTGAAGAGATGTGTTATATCGGAGAAGACCAGCTTGAAAATCTGGTCAATATTAAATCGAAGAATGAACTTGTTGCAGATATTATTGCTCTGCTGCAGTCGCCGGTTAAAAATGTTATTTCCGGATTGCAGGGAGGTGGACATAAGCTGGCAGGCATCCTTGAGACTCTGTCTGAAAGATAAGCCTGATACAGATAAGTAATTATTAACCAATGGATTAATTTAATCATTTAAAGAAAACGCTTAAACAAGAATAAAAATGGCAGACTTAAAAGCATTTGCAGAACAGTTGGTAAATCTGACAGTAAAGGAAGTTAACGAACTTGCTCAGATTTTGAAGGAAGAGTATGGAATTGAACCCGCCGCAGCAGCAGTTGCCGTTGCAGGCCCGGCAGCAGGTGGCGATGCCGCTGCAGCTGAAGAGAAAACATCGTTTGATGTGATCCTTAAAGCTGCAGGACAGTCGAAACTTGCAGTTGTGAAACTCGTTAAGGAACTCACCAGCCTCGGATTAAAGGAGTCGAAAGAACTCGTTGATGCCGCACCTAAAGCTATAAAAGAGGGTGTGACAAAGGATGAGGCTGAAGCACTTAAATCACAACTCGAAGAAGCCGGAGCAGAAGTTGATATTCAATAAAAACTCCGGATCTCTTCCACAGGATTTAGGCCTGCTCCGCTTCATTGCTGATCAGGTCTAATCCTGTTTATATATCTTGCGATCAGTTCTCAATTTTCTTAACTTAAAACCAAATCACCTTGGCTTCAAAAAACAGTAACCGGATCAATTTCAGCACAGCGAAGATCCATGCAGATTATCCTGATTTTCTTGATATTCAGTTGAAGTCTTTCCAGGATTTCTTTCAGCTTGAAACAACACCGGAAAACAGGAAGAATGAAGGGCTGTTTAAGGTATTCGATGAGAATTTCCCGATATCAGATACCAGGAACAACTTTGTCCTTGAGTTCCTCGACTATTTTATTGACCCTCCCCGATATTCCATTGAAGAGTGCATCGAAAGAGGGCTGACTTATTCAGTTCCGCTGAAAGCGAAACTGAAACTCTATTGTAATGATGCCGAACATGAAGATTTTGAAACCATTATACAGGATGTGTATCTTGGTGTCATCCCTTACATGACTCCACGCGGTACATTTGTGATCAATGGTGCCGAAAGGGTCATTGTTTCACAGTTGCACAGATCACCAGGCGTGTTCTTCGGCACCAGCCTTCATGCCAACGGGTCACACCTCTATTCCGCCAGGATCATTCCCTTCAAAGGCTCGTGGATAGAGTTCGCCACAGATATCAATAATGTGATGTATGCTTACATCGACAGGAAGAAAAAGCTGCCTGTTACTACTTTATTAAGGGCAATAGGATTTGAGAGCGATAAAGATATCCTTGAAATATTCAACCTTGCAGATGAGGTAAAAGTAAGCAAAACAGCTTTGAAAAAGGTTGTAGGACGGCGGCTGGCAGCGAAAGTTCTCAGAGCCTGGATTGAAGATTTTGTTGATGAAGACACAGGTGAAGTTGTTTCTATTGAGAGAACAGAAATTATTCTTGAAAGGGAGACAATCCTCGAGGATGAACACATTGAACCCATACTGGAAGCCGGTGTGAAATCTGTACTTTTACATCGGGAGGATGTGATCTCAAGTGATTTTGCAATTATATTCAACACCTTGCAGAAGGATACCGCAAACTCAGAAAAAGAGGCTGTTGAGTATATCTACCGCCAGCTCAGAAATGCCGAACCACCGGATGAAGAGACTGCACGAAGCATCCTGAACAACCTGTTCTTCTCAGACAAAAGATATGATCTGGGAGATGTCGGACGCTACAAAATCAACAGGAAACTTAACCTGGATGTAAATCCAAATATCAAGATTCTTACCCGCGAAGATATTATTGCAATTATCAGGCATCTTATAGAGCTTATCAATGCCAAGACGGAGGTGGATGATATTGACCATCTCAGCAACCGACGTGTGAAGACGGTCGGGGAGCAACTCTATTCACAATTTGGCGTTGGGTTGGCCAGGATGGCACGTACAATTCGTGAGAGGATGAATGTAAGGGATAATGAGGTTTTTACTCCTACAGACCTTATCAATGCCAAGACACTCTCTTCGGTTATTAATACCTTCTTCGGCACAAACCAGCTGTCACAGTTTATGGATCAGACCAATCCGCTTTCTGAGGTTACTCATAAAAGGCGTGTGTCTGCTCTCGGGCCCGGAGGGCTTTCCCGTGAACGTGCAGGTTTTGAGGTGCGTGATGTGCACTTTACTCACTATGGCAGGTTGTGTACAATTGAAACACCTGAAGGCCCAAATATCGGGCTTATCTCTTCATTGTGTGTTTTTGCAAAAATCAATGAGCTGGGATTCATTGAAACTCCCTATCTGAAGGTTGAACAAGGCAAAGTTAAGCAAGGAGTACTACCCACATATCTTACTGCCGAGGAGGAGGAGGATAAGCATATTGCACAAGCCAGCACTGTAACCGATGATGATGGAAATATTGTCTCAGAGAGGATAAAAGCACGTTACTATGCCGATTATCCAATCCTTGAAAAAGAGAGGGTTGAGCTGATTGACATCTCCCCGAATCAGATTGCATCGATTGCAGCTTCACTCATTCCATTCCTGGAACACGACGATGCAAACCGCGCCCTCATGGGTTCAAATATGATGCGTCAGGCAGTGCCTTTGCTCAATCCGGAAGCTCCTATAGTGGGTACCGGTATTGAAGAGAGGGTTGCCCGCGACAGCCGTGTGCTTGTTACTGCAGAGGGTGATGGCGTTGTTGAATACGTTGACGCTGACGAAATTGTGATCCGCTACACCAGATCAGAAGAGGAAAGGCTTGTGAGTTTTGAGGAGGATATAAGAAGGTATCCGTTGATCAGATTTGCCAAAACGAATCAGAATACAAGCATCAGCCTGAACCCTATTGTGGTTAAAGGTCAAAAGGTGAAAAAGGGAGATATCCTTACAGAAGGTTATGCTACCCAAGGCGGTGAGCTGGCACTCGGCAGAAACCTTCTTGTTGCTTTTATGCCCTGGAAAGGATATAACTTCGAAGATGCTATCGTTGTATCTGAAAGAATAGTTAGCGAGGATATTTACACATCAATACATATAGAGGAGTTTACCCTCGAGGTGCGTGACACCAAAAGAGGTGTTGAAGAGTTAACCAATGACATTCCCAATGTTAGTGCCGAAGCAACCAAGGACCTGGATGAAAACGGGTTGATACGTATCGGTGCAGAGGTGAACGAAGGTGATATCCTGATTGGGAAGATCACGCCTAAAGGAGAAACAGATCCTACACCTGAAGAGAAGCTGCTGCGTGCCATATTTGGCGACAAGGCAGGTGACGTGAAGGATGCTTCCCTGAAAGCACCTCCATCTATGGATGGTGTCGTTATCGACAAGAAGTTGTTTACCAGGGCTGTCAAGGACAAGAAGGCAAAGGCCAAAGAGAAGCTTGAGATTGACAAGCTGGAAAAGGAGTTCAATAAAGACATGGCCTCCCTCAATGCCAAACTGGTTGATAAACTACTTGTTCTCGTAAGCGGCAAGACATCTCAGGGTGTCTATAACAACTTCAAAGATCTTGTTATTCCCAAAAAGACCAAATTTACACAGAAGATACTAAGCTCTGTAACTGATTACGTCAATATCAACCCGAACAAATGGACAACTGATAAAGACAAAAACGACGCAATCAAAGATCTGCTTCACAACTACAATATTGAATACAAGAAGATTCTGGGTGTTCATAACAGGAAGAAGTTCGTAATCTCTATCGGGGATGAGCTTCCCAGCGGTATTGTGCAACTTGCCAAGGTCTATATTGCCAGGAAGCGTAAGCTGAAGGTAGGCGACAAGATGGCAGGAAGGCATGGTAACAAGGGTATTGTAGCCAGGATAGTTAGGGTTGAGGATATGCCTTTTATGGCAGACGGAACCCCTGTTGACCTTGTTCTGAATCCGTTGGGGGTACCTTCGCGAATGAACCTTGGCCAGATATACGAAACAGTATTGGGTTGGGCAGGGCAGAAGTTGAATATGAGGTTTTCCACCCCTATTTTTGACGGTGCTAACCTTGATCAGATCAACGAATATATGAAGCAGGCAGGATTGCCAGAAAACGGACGTATCCAGCTATATGACGGAGGCACAGGGATGAAGTTCCACCAGGAGGCAACTGTTGGTGTGATATACATGATGAAGCTCCATCATATGGTAGATGACAAAATGCATGCACGTTCGATAGGACCATACTCGCTTATCACCCAGCAACCGTTGGGAGGAAAGGCACAATTCGGAGGACAACGTTTCGGAGAGATGGAGGTATGGGCATTGGAGGCCTTCGGTGCTGCCAACATCCTGCAGGAGATCCTTACTGTGAAATCCGACGATGTTACAGGCCGCGCAAAGGCATATGAATCTATTGTTAAAGGTGAGCTTATGCCTACTCCCGGAATTCCGGAATCATTTAACGTGCTCGTTCATGAGTTGCGAGGACTAGGACTTAACGTCTCTTTTGACTAAAGTTCAGTCTGTGAATAAATTTTTTGATAACGAAATATAATTCAACATATGGCTTTCAGAAGAGAAAAGGTTGAAAAAAGTACCTTCCAATCAATGACTATAAGTCTGGCTGCTCCGGAGATGATCCTGGAGAGGTCAAGCGGTGAGGTTTTAAAACCTGAGACTATCAATTACCGCACCTACAAACCTGAACGCGACGGCCTGTTCTGTGAAAGGATTTTTGGCCCGGTGAAGGATTGGGAATGTCATTGTGGCAAATACAAGCGTATAAGGTATAAAGGTATTGTTTGCGATCGTTGTGGTGTAGAAGTAACAGAGAAGAAAGTCAGAAGGGAGCGTATGGGGCATATCCAACTGGTGGTGCCTGTAGCGCACATCTGGTTCTTCAGATCTCTGCCAAACAAGATTGGGGCACTTCTGGGACTTCCCTCGAAGAAGCTTGACATGATCATATATTATGAGAGGTATGCCGTAATACAGCCAGGGATAAAAGAGCAGGATGGTATCGGGTATCTGGATTTTCTGACAGAAGAGGAGTATTTCAATATCCTTGACACACTTCCGGCAGACAATCAGTATCTGGATGACAGTGATCCCAACAAGTTCATTGCAAAGATGGGAGCTGATGCTGTTTATGACCTTTTGAAGAGGCTTAACCTTGATGACCTTTCCTATGATCTGAGAATAAAAGCTTACAACGAGACATCCCAGCAAAGGAAGACTGATGCTCTGAAGCGTTTGAGGATTGTTGAGGCCTTTCGTGAAGGACTTAGCCGCATTGAAAACAGGCCTGAATGGATGATCGTGAAGGTCGTCCCTGTGATTCCTCCTGAACTGCGCCCACTTGTGCCTCTTGATGGTGGGCGTTTTGCCACATCAGACCTTAACGACCTCTACAGAAGGGTTATCATAAGAAACAACAGGCTTAAGCGACTGCTGGAGATCAAAGCACCGGATGTGATTCTCAGAAACGAAAAGCGTATGCTTCAGGAGGCCGTAGATTCTCTCTTCGACAACTCAAGAAAATCAAGCGCGGTAAAGACAGACTCCAATAGGGCACTCAAATCCCTCTCCGATAGCCTCAAAGGTAAACAGGGGCGTTTCCGCCAGAATCTTCTCGGAAAGAGGGTTGATTACTCCGGCCGTTCTGTCATCGTTGTTGGCCCTGAATTGAAACTTAACGAATGTGGCATTCCCAAGAATATGGCTTCTGAGCTTTTTAAACCCTTTATCATCAGGAAGATGATGGAAAGAGGCATCGTAAAGACAGTGAAGTCGGCAAAGAAGATCGTAGACAGGAAAGATCCTGTAGTCTGGGATATCCTTGAGAATGTTTTGAAAGGGCACCCGGTATTGCTTAACAGGGCGCCTACACTTCACAGGCTTGGCATTCAGGCATTCCAGCCTAAGCTTATCGAGGGTAAAGCAATTCAATTACACCCGCTGGTATGTACCGCTTTCAATGCCGACTTCGACGGTGACCAGATGGCCGTGCATGTGCCGCTAGGTAACGCTGCTGTGCTTGAAGCTCAATTATTGATGCTTGCTTCACACAACATCCTCAACCCGGCTAATGGCGCTCCTATCACCGTTCCCTCACAAGACATGGTGTTGGGCCTCTACTATATGACCAAAGGCAGAACCTCAACGCCCGGGTATCCGGTTAAGGGTGAAGGAATGTCTTTCTACAGCCCCGAAGAGGTCATCATTGCTTATAATGAAAAGAAGATTGACCTCCATGCCTGGATCAAAGTTATGATCACCTATGTTGAGGGAGAAACTTTTCGCAGAGAGATCGTGGAAACTACTGTTGGCAGAGTGCTTTTCAATGAAGTAGTACCCGACCACTTCGGTTATATAAATCAGCTGTTAACGAAAAAGTCGCTGCGTGACATTATCGGCGAACTTCTTAAAAAGACTGATACTGCTACGGCTTCAGCATTCCTTGATGACATCAAGATGCTGGGTTATAAGATGGCTTACGAGGGAGGGCTTTCATTTAACCTTGATGATGTAATCATACCCGAGGTAAAACAGGACCTTATACAACGTGCAAATAGTGAGGTTGAGGAAGTTATAAGCCATTATCAGGACGGGTGGATAACCAATAATGAGCGTTATAACAAAATTATTGATATCTGGACACACACCAACTCAAGGTTGACTACAACACTAATGGATCAGTTATCGAATGACAAGCAGGGCTTCAACCCTGTTTATATGATGCTCGATTCAGGTGCACGTGGGTCAAAGGAGCAGATACGTCAGCTATGTGGGATGAGGGGTCTTATGGCGAAGCCTCAAAAATCCGGTGCTTCTGGTGGTGAGATCATAGAAAACCCGATCTTATCCAACTTTAAGGAGGGACTTTCGGTACTTGAGTACTTCATCTCTACCCACGGTGCCCGTAAAGGTTTGGCAGATACAGCCCTTAAGACTGCTGATGCAGGTTACCTGACACGACGTCTTGTAGACGTCGCACAGGATGTAATAATCTCTGAGGAGGACTGTGGAACACTCCGTGGATTGCAGGTCTCTGCCCTGAAGCGTAATGAGGAGATCGTGGAATCACTGTATGACAGGATACTGGGCCGCACTACTCTCCATGATATTTACCATCCTAACACCGGTGAGCTGATAATCATGGCTGGCGAAGAGCTCACCGAGCCTTTCGCTGCAATTATTGAGGAGTCTCCGATAGAGATGCTCGAAATCCGCTCCGTGCTGACATGTGAATCCAAGAAGGGTGTTTGTGCCAAATGCTACGGACGGAATCTTTCAACCGGAAAAATGGTTCAGAAAGGTGAAGCCGTTGGGGTTATCGCTGCACAGTCAATCGGCGAACCCGGTACACAGCTTACCCTCAGAACATTCCATGTCGGTGGTACAGCCTCCAATATTGCTATCGCATCCAGTATCGTTGCTAAATACGATGGCATTCTCGAAATAGATGAATTAAGGTGTATTGACTACAAGGATGAGAGTGGTCAGAAGTATTTTGTGGTTGTCGGGCGGTCTGCTGAATTACGGATTATTGACAAAAACACAGGAATACTGCTCTCTTCTGCACTGATACCCTATGGGTCAAGGCTATATTTCAGAGAAGGTGATGAAGTGAAGAGAGATGACCTGATATGCGATTGGGATGCCTATAATGCTACAATAGTCTCTGAGGCCAGTGGATTCGTGAAATTTGACAGCCTGATAGAGGGTATAACCTTCAGGGTTGAATCTGATGAACAAACCGGTTACCATGATAAGGTTGTTGTTGAATCCCGTCAGAAAAGTAAGAACCCGGCAATACTAATTGTCAAGAAAGATGGTGAACTGATCAGGACTTATGACTTGCCGGTAAATTCGCATATTTCTGTGGAAGAGGGACAGGAGATAAAGGCAGGTGATCTGCTGGTGAAGATACCTCGTGCAATTGGCAAGTCGGGTGATATCACCGGTGGTCTTCCACGTGTTACCGAGCTGTTTGAAGCACGTAATCCTTCCGATCCGGCAGTTGTTGCTGAGATCGATGGTGTGGTTTCGTTTGGAAAGAAGCTGAAAAGAGGTAACAGGGAAGTTATCATCACATCCAAAACCGGGGAAGAAAAGAAATATCTCATTGCCACTACAAAACAGATCCTTGCTCAGGAGAATGACTTTGTGAAGGCAGGAACACCATTGTCCGACGGTGCTATCACTCCGTCAGACATACTTGCTATCAAAGGGCCAACCAGGGTTCAAGAGTACATTGTGAATGAGGTGCAGGAGGTATACCGTCTGCAGGGTGTTAAGATCAACGATAAACATTTCGAGATCATAGTGCGCCAGATGATGCGTAAGATTGAGATCAATGACCCGGGCGATACACGCTTCCTGGAGAGCGAACTTGTCAATAAGGTTGACTTCATGGAAGAGAATGACTGGATCTACGACAAGAAAGTAGTAATTGATGCCGGTGATTCAGCAGTCTTCAAAGCTGGTCAGATCGTTACTCAAAGGAAATTGCGTGATGAAAACTCTCAGCTTAAGAGACGCGACAAGAAACTTGTTGATGCAAGGGATGCGCAACCTGCTACGGGCACGCAGATACTTCAGGGTATCACAAGGGCATCTCTCCAGACTAAAAGCTTCATCTCCGCTGCATCCTTCCAGGAAACGACAAAAGTACTTACGGAAGCCGCTGTAAATGCTAAGAGTGATAAACTGGAAGGCCTGAAAGAGAACGTGATTGTCGGTCATCTCATCCCTGCCGGTACTGGCCTCAGAGAGTATCAGGATATCATCACCGGGTCACTCGAAGAGTACCAGGAGCTGATAATGGCCAGACAAGATCAGGATAAACTGCTTCAGGAACATAGTGAAGCGAAATAATAATAAACATATCATTGAAATTATGGGACAAGACAAGATTAATCAACAGCAAATCAATATTGAGCTTTCAGAAGAGATCGCCGAGGGAACTTATGCAAACCTGGCAATAATTACACACTCACAAGCAGAGTTTATCGTGGACTTTGTGAATATGATGCCCGGAGTGCCGAAAGCACGCGTCAAATCACGCATTATCATGACCCCACAGCACACAAAGCGACTTTTCAAGGCGCTGAAAGACAACATTATGAAGTTCGAAGCTCTGCATGGTGAAATTGTCATGCCTGATGATATCGAAGGTATGATGCCTTTCCCGATAACCGGACCCAAAGGGCAGGCTTGAGGGAGGCAAGAGGCGAGAGGTAAGAGGCGAGAGGCGGGAGGATTTTGATTATCTCTTTGGTCCTGCTGGTCGGGCAGGAATCTGGTAAGCATCCTTCAGTTGCTCAAGGATTACCTCAATGGCTTTGTTAAGCTGGTCGTCAATACCCATATATTCTCTGTAAGGGTCGTTATCGATTACAATATCCGGGTCAACGCCATAGCCTTCAATTATCCAATCACTCTTTTCTGAAGAGAAGGTTCCGAATTCAGGCCTGTTCAGAACCCCGCCATCGATAAAGGGCAGAGTACCTCTTATGCCTATAACTCCACCCCAGCTTCTGACACCGATAACGGTGCCTATGCCAAGTTTCTTGAAAGCGTAGGGGAAGAGATCGCCGTCGGAAGCAGAGTACTGGTTTATCAGCAGCACCATTGGGCCGGTCATCATACCGCCGGGAACCGTGGAAAGCTCTTCAACGTTTCTGGGTGCTGAAATGCGGATTATCTCACGGCGCAGCCGCTCGATGATCATAGGGCTTACATTGCCGCCCCCATTGCCACGACCGTCGATGATCAGTGCCTTCTTTGTTAATTGAGGATAGTAATATTTAACGAATTCGTTCAACCCGGTAACTACCATATCCGGAATGTGAAGATATCCAACCTCTTCGTTGGTAGCTTCGCTTACCTTCCTGATATTCTCCTGTACCCATCTGAAATAGTAGAGGTCTGATTCATCACTTATTGTACGAATAATCACTTTCCGGGACCCGGCCGCCGTTGGTTTGCTGTTAACAGTAAGCTCAACAGGCCTGGCAGCTTTGCCTACAAGAAGGATGTAAGGATCATCTACTTCCTTTACATTCCTGCCATCGATAGCAATGATATAATCACCCTCCTTCACATTTACTCCAACCTGAGTAAGTGGAGAAACAAGCTTTTTGTCCCAGTTCTGGCCCTGAAGAATTGTGTTTATTTTCCAATAACCCGTTTCGTCTTTCTCCATTCTTGCTCCAAGAAGCCCTGTTTGAACCCTTTCCAGCTCGTATTTGTCTCCGCCACTCACATAGGCATGCCCCACATTCAGCTCGCCAATCAGTTCCCCGATAAGGTAGTTGAGATCATTCCTGTTGCTTACATAAGGAAGCAAGACCGAATATTTGTCATGCATAGCCTTCCAGTCAACCCCGTGCATCTTCTCATCATAGAAGAAATCCCTCATCTGACGCCAGCTCTCTGTATAGATCTGCTTCCACTCCTCTGTCAAATCTGTCTGTACAGCTAAATTGCCCATATCAACAGCTTTTTCAGTTTTGATTTTTGACGATGGCAGGTTGATGACATAGTAACTCCCTTTCGATGAAACCAGCATCTTCTTGTTATCATGGCTTACCATGTAGCTCATGTTCTCACCAAGAAGTGTTTCCTCCCTGGATTTAAGATCATAAACACTAAGCTTTGTGCCTTTTTCCCCGAAATAGTTTTCAGAGTAATAGATTTTTGAATCTATCATTTTGATATTGTAGTAGGTTGATGGCCGTATCGGCAGTGCAATGATCCTGTCCTGAATGCCTGAAATGTCAACTTTCACAGTAACAGCCTTCTTCTCCTTTTCATCATCATCATCTTTCGATCCTCTTCTCTTACTCTTTGATGAGTCCTTTTCATCACTCTCTTCAGCGGAGAGGTTTACCTCATCATTTCTTTCTCCCAGAGGGTTTTCAACATCTTTTGCAAGGGTGATAAGGTAGATTCGCCCCATGTTCCTGTAAGCGTGGTTCCACTCCGTATTACTGTATATGGGTGAAAAGTCCCTTTGAGATACGAAAGCCAGGTACTTGCCGTCAGAACTGAACGCCGGCCCTGATGAACTGTGCCATGGCTGAGTTACTGCGTGGCTCATTTTGTTATCAACATCATAAAGCATGATCTGATTCATGCCGCTTCTTACCGGAAGTGTGTAAGTGATCCATTTGCTGTCAGGCGACCACTCGAACTCTGTGAATTCCCATACCCCGTTCTTTGCAACTTCTGTTACCTTTCCGGATGCTACATCTGCATACTGAAGTCTCATCTTCTTGTCGTTGAAAAGAATCTTCCGGCTATCCGGCGACCATACTAGCCGGTAGATGTAATTGTCATTACCGGTGGTGACTTTAACAGGCTCCGAGGATCCATCCTGTGGCTGAATATATATCTGAAATTCACCGCTTCTGTCAGAGATATATGCAACATGTTTTCCGTCAGGTGACCATACAGCACCCCTCTCATGCACTCCTGATGTTGACGTAAGATTTCTTGTTATCCCATGCTCTGCAGGTATTGTGAAGATTTCACCTCTGGCAGTTACGGCAAGTCTCTTGCCATCAGGTGAAAGCGAAATGCCCTGTATGAACTTTGACGCATCCCTGCGAACCTGCTTTCCGGGCTCAAGGTCATCTGCAATAAGAATCCTGAGCCTCTGAATGTTCTCAGTCGCAATGTCAAAAACATGCAGATATCCTGCCTGCTCAAAGATGATCTTCCCGTCACCAAGTGATGGGAATTTGATGTCGTAGTCGGTAAAATTTGTAACCTTTCTGGTTGTTTTTGAATCCAGGTCATAGACAAACAGATTCATAATTCTGTCTCTGTCACTGATGAAAAACACCTTGTTTCCTGACCACATAGGGATGATGTCCTGTGAGTTGTTGCTTGTGATGTTGATGATCTCCTTCATATTGAAATCGAAAATTCTGATATCATCTGCCATGCCTCCCTGGTAATACTTCCAGGTTCTGAACTCTCTGAAGACTCTGTTGAAGGCCAGTTTACTTCCATCAGGAGAGTATGAGCAGAAGCCACCTGTAGAGAGTGGCAGCTCTGTTGATACTCCTCCGGACATTGGCACAGAATAGAGATGCCCTACAAAGTCATTGAAGGTTTTCATTCTTGAACGGTAAATGATATTTTTGCCGTCAGGTGTCCAAGCCATAACAATGTTATTGGGGCCCATCCGGTCAGAGATGTCATCACGTGACAATGTGGCGGTGTGGGTAAGCCGCCTGGGCAAACCCCCTGTCGCCGGGATAAGATAGACCTCAGTGTTGCCATCATATTGCCCTGTGAAAGCAATATGACTTCCATCGGGTGAAAAGCGCGGAAACATTTCGTAGCCCGGGTCGGATGTGAGCCTTCTGGCAATACCGCCCGAAAGATTCACCGTGTATAGATCTCCGGAGTAGGAAAACACTACCTGGTCGCCATGGATGGCAGGAAAGCGTAATAACCGCATCTCCTCCTGGCTGAAAAGAGAGATGGACAAACAAATAAGGAACACAAAAACTCCAATTGGTTTTTTCATTATTGATTTATTTAAATTTTGTTGTTAAAAGAGCTGTTTGGGTAATAATACTGCATTGGAAATGCAAGTTGTAAAAATTGTGATAGTTTGATTAAGTTCATATTTTAGCTTTCGAAAATAGAAAAAAAATGAAAACAAAATCTGCCAAAATGTCAAAATGTAACCGGAAATTAAATATGTCTCATTTTCGGCAATTAAGCATGTAGTGTTTTC
>OBJA01000532.1_pt1 | contig 32489 bp, 25 predicted proteins | sample 1519751 | NCBI WGS metagenome assembly OBJA01 (sample SAMEA3881238, study PRJEB22517) | soil metagenome | biome: lake sediment; feature: soda lake sediment; material: sediment, water from around vicinity | place: India | collected 2013-12-23 | depth 3 m
GTTCAAGCTGACAATAAAAATGCTTACTGTAATGATATAAGTAACGGACGAAAATATTGATTAAATACTTATAAACTCAGGTTGGAGAAATTGAATTAAAAATTTGGAGTTCCTTTCAAATATCTAATCAAACTCATTTTTCTTAAATTGCACAAAAAACAAAAAGATGAATAATCATTTAATCAGAATTATTCTCCTCTTCACAACTGCCTTTTCATGCTCACCTTCCTTTGCCCGGGAAAAACCCAACATCATCATTATTCTTGCCGACGACATGGGCTACGGGGATGTGAGCGGCCTCAATCCGCTGGCCCGGACACAAACTCCTGCCATTGACAAACTGATTGGTGAAGGGATAACTTTTACCGAGGCACATGCAAGTGCCTCAGTTTGTACACCATCGCGGTACGGACTGCTTACCGGCCGGTATGCTTTCCGGTCGAAAGATGCTGCCCGGGGCATCGAAGGATTTAAGCCTCCGGTCATTGAACCACACCTGGAAACTCTGGCAAACATCCTGAAAAGAGCAGGTTATGCAACGGCCTGCATTGGAAAATGGCACCTGGGTGTTGGCTGGCAAACAAATGACGGGAAAGAGCCCCGCCTGGATGCCGGAACCGGCTACTCAAATGTCGATTTCAGCAAAAACATAACCGGTGGCCCCAACGATTACGGATTTGATTATTCATTTATACATCCTGCATCGCTCGATATTCCACCTTACCTGTTTTTGAAAAACCACCAGGCAATCGACACCGATATGAGTCTAACCACTGACCACTACCCGCCCCGTTTGGATAATACCGTATTTTCCTGGGATAAAAAGCATTCTGATGATTTGGCTGTATATTGGGAAAAAGGCGTCTGGTGGCGTCAGGGCGAAATGTCGAAATCATTCAGAGTAGAAGAATGCCATTCAGAAATTGTAAAGCAAGGTTTGGCATTTATTGAAAAACATGCTGCCGGAAATCAGGAGAAACCTTTCTTCCTTTATCTGCCACTGACCGGCCCGCACACACCATGGATGCCTACTGAGGAGTTTAAAGGGAAATCTGCGGTTGGCCGGTATGGCGATTTTATATTCGATATCGATGATGCCGTAAAGCAAATTAAAAACGCACTTGATCGTAATGGAATTGCAGAAAATACAATGCTTATTTTTTCAAGTGACAATGGCGGGTACTGGCCTCAGGAAGAAATTGAACTGTTTGCCCACGATTCTAACCAGGGCCGTAAAGGTCAGAAAGGCGATGTATGGGACGGAGGCCACCGGGTGCCGCTTATTATCACCTGGCCTGAAAAAATAAAGGAAGCATCAGTCTGCAACCACCTCGTCAGCCTCACCGATTTTTTTGCCACATTTTGTGACCTTACAGGGCAAAAGGCAGATGTAAACCAGGGGGAGGACAGTTACAGCTTCTGGCATGTTCTAAGTGGAAATACTGAAAAGCCTGTCAGGGAGTCGATGGTCCACCATTCATCAGGAGGATTGTTCAGCATCCGTATGGGAGACTGGAAATTTATTGATGGTCTGGGTTCAGGTGGTTTTTCACATCCTGCAAAACTCATCCCGGAGAAAAATGGACCTTCAGGACAACTTTATAATATAACCGAAGATGCAATGGAAAACACCAACCTGTTTTTTCAGTATCCGGAAAAAGTTTCAGAATTATCTGCACAACTGAAGGAAATCATAAAACAATGATCATCAATATTTTTAAATCACATTTTTCCCCGTCAAAATAAAAATTAAAGAAAACAGTTGTCATAAGGGAATGAGATCTAAAACCTTAAGCATTACAGGAATAAAATTTTGAACCCCCACCCTGTTATTTTTTATAAAAAATTGAAATCCTGCCGATAGTTTCTTAAATTGAAATGCTTTTGGATATAAATCTAATCTGAAACAACTGAAGTCTATGAAACGAAGAGAAATACTCAAAGGTGCGGCTTTTCTGCCATTGTTTTCCTCTTTTCCGACATTTGCCGGTGCAACTCAGATGCAGGATAATCAGAATAAATATGCTGATGATTTCAACAACATCAAAATTACACGGGTACGCTCTATTGTCACTGCCCCAAACGGGATTGAGCTGATCGTTGTGAAAGTGGAAACCAACCAGCCGGGACTATATGGTGTGGGTTGTGCCACTTTCCGGCAGCGTGCCCATGCAGTGGCTGTAGCTGTGGATAAATACCTCGATGATTTCTGCAGGGGTAGGAACGTGAACAACATAGAGGATATCTGGCAGACTGCCTATGTCAGTTCATACTGGCGGAACGGGCCGGTGCTGAACAATGCCCTCAGCGGCCTCGACCAGGCGCTGTGGGATATCAAGGGAAAGATTGCCGGAATGCCGGTATACCAGCTGCTGGGCGGGAAATGCCGGTTTGCTGTGGACACCTACACCCATGCCGGAGGCAGAACACCGGAAGCTGTCCCCGATGATGTGCTGAAATATTTGGAACAGGGATTCCGGCACATCCGGATACAGCTGGGAGGCTACGGTGCCACCCATCTGACTGAACAGCCCGATTATAAAAAGCACGGGTTCGGCATGCCTGATGACAACACCATGAGTGGGTACTCCTATGCTTCAGGTGTGGTGAAGATGTTTGATATTGTCAGGAAAAAAGCAGGGGATGAAGTTGAACTGCTGCATGATATCCATGAGCGGCTGCAACCGATGGATGCCATCAACCTTGTAAAAAAACTGGAGCCTTACCGGCCGTATTTTATTGAAGACCCGTTTTCTCCTGAAAATAACGGATGGTTCGAATTGCTGCGCAAACAAACCAGTGTTCCCATTGCAATGGGCGAACTGTTCAACAATCCGCATGAATGGGTCGACCCGATGAAAAACCGGCTGTTCGATTTTATCCGCATCCATATTTCCCAAATCGGAGGTATCACCCCTGCCATGAAGGTAGCCAGACTGGGCGAATGGTTCAACGTCAGGACGGCTTGGCACGGGCCGGGTGATGTATCCCCGGTCGGGCATGCAGCCAATGCCCATATCGACCTGGCAATCTGGAATTTTGGCATACAGGAAGCTCCACGGATTAACGATAGGCTGCGGGAAGTTTTTCCTGGTTCACCTACAGTCAAAGATGGTTATATGTTTGTAAATGAAGCTCCCGGACTTGGTGTTGATGTCAATGAAAAAGAAGCGGCCAAATACCCGCTTCCCCAATTCGATTATAAATGGACACAAGTCCGCAGCAATGACGGAACTCCAATCCGCCCTTAAAAAAGAATATGAGCTAAATATCAAAACAATGGAAACAAGAAGAAATTTCCTGAAAAAGACCGCTGCCCTCTCAGTGGCAGGTGTACTTTCCAACTGGGCAATGGATTCGCTTGCTGCTGACAGGCTGGGCCAGCTTCTGCCCCGGCGCCGGCTCACCCGCAACGGTGAATTGGTAACTGCATTTTCACTGGGGGGATACCATGTAGGCAAAGCCCCAACTCCGGCTGCAGCAGAAAAACTCCTGGAAAGATCTATGGAAATGGGAGTAAGATTCTACGATAATGCAAGAGGTTATCATAATGGCTATGCCGAAGAATTGTATGGGAAATTTCTTATCCCAAAATACCGCGATGACATATTCCTGATGACAAAGTCGCCTGGCAGAAATTCCGCTGATGCAAAAAAACACCTTGATGAATCATTAAAGGCAATGCAAACCGACCATCTGGATTTATGGACAATTCATACAATTACCACTAAAGAAGATGTGGATAACCGCATCAGCAACGGTGTGCTCGATACTTTTCTTGAAGCAAAGGAAAAAGGTAAGACCCGCTATATCGGGTTCAGCTGCCACACCAATCCAAAAACCGCCCTGTATTTTATTGATTTCCTTGAAAAACGGGGACTGCAGTTCGACACGTGCCAGTGCCCCGTGAATGTAACTGATCCCGGTTTTGAATCATTTAAGGATCAGTTACTGCCTGTGCTTCTCGAAAAAGAATACGGCATCATCGCGATGAAATCGATGGCGGGCGGTGGCATAATCGGCCGGCGCTTCGATTTAACGCCACAGGATTATAAAGATGAAGACATCAGGGATCTGACGGCTGAAACAACAGTTACAATGAGGCAGCTGCACCAGTATGTTTACTCACTCCCGGTTTCAAGCCTCTGCAGTGGCTGTGAAACAGTCGGGGAACTGGAATATAATCTTCACACATTAAAGAACCTTCAAAAGCTTTCTGATCAGGAATTGAAACGCATTGAACAGCTAACAGCTCCTTTTGCCGGGAAATATGCAGAGCATTATAAGAGGGTGCTGTGATGCAGATCAGCGCCCTTTCAGAAGCTATCCCCGGAAAGCCATTTTATGCTGTGAAGGAAATCAACAAAACAACTGTTAAACTCAATGTTGCCCCTGACGGAAAACTTTCGGAATTGGAAGTAGTTCTTCCGCGTGGTGAAAACATTACAGCTGTTAACTCTGATGGCAATTTATACATAGCCGACACACAAATTTTTGTATATGACAAAAGCTACTGTGAAAACAAAATGCTGACACCCGATGAACGCCCGATATCCATCGCGATAGGGGGTTCTGGCCAGAATATCCTGTTTGTTACCAAACATAGTGCTTTGTACGGAATAAGAATCAGGTGACTCCGATAGAAATGAGAATCCCGGGAGAATCACTTCAGGATAATTGTCAAAAGTTATGCTCCCGGGATTTTCTCGAGGCTGCAGGACAGGTTAAATCAGCGCTTATTCTGATATAAAATCAGATTATTCTGAATTTTATCGATGGTAACAACAAAATGGTAGGTCTTTAAAATATCGGAGTTGATTGCAAATCTTACCGGATATTCAAAGTGTCCCTGTAATCCGATTTTATCATTCTTTAGCTTCCTCCTGCTGAACTGGTACATCTTGTTACCCATTTTAATTCCTGCCACCCTGCCCGTTCCTTCTTCCACATTTATAAAAGACCGGGACGAACCTGTATCCAGGTAAATCGTACTTTTCAACCCGTTCACTTCCCCCTGAAAAAACAATAATTCATTCTCCTTATCAGCATCTGAAGAAAGCAATGGAAGCACGTTATACTTATCCTTCTGAAGTTTATCATAGTCAATCGCTTCATTACTGACAGCTATCTTTTTATGTTTGTAATCCAGGGTGATGATTTTATTATCAAAATATTCAAGGCCAATCCCACCGTTGTTTCTGAAGAAACCATACATCTTCCATTCTGCCAGTGATGCAGGAACATCCGGATATTCATCATTAAATACTGTCATCCGGCTTATTAATACATTTTTCCCCTCCCCCCTGAATGTTCCGTCAGCATTGTATTCCGTTGTCCTTCCGGTGATCTGGTAGTTGATTTTCCCTTCAATAGCGGTGGTTAAAAATAAACCAGCACCGCAACCTGTATCAAACAGTAATTCAACATCAATCCCATTTAGCCCTACAGAAATGGAAGGACACGGATTTAAAAAGCTGACAGCAAAATCATGAATCTGATTTTCATTATAATTAAAATCTTGTATCCAGCTTAGCTGATCTGATTTTTCCCTGAAGTAAATCTGAACCATAATCATGAGAATGGAAAGTGTCACAAAACCTGTCAGTAATATTTTTGGTTTCATAATCAGCGGGTAATTTTTTATTAAAATTAGAAAAAAACAAAAAACAAATGGCATAAGAACAGTTTGTGTTCTCATTTTCACCAGATCTCAGAGGTCACGGCAACAATATTGTCACATCAATAATTCTCCTCCTCACCATTCAGGAGTAAAATATTTGATAATAACTGTAAAAAGTCCTTCAGGGATGATAGGGATCAATGGGCAGGATGAGGGACTATACCCGAAATGAAAACGGCATTTTATTTCCCTGTCTTCAACATTTTATTAAATTTGACTGGATCATTTATGCAACAGGCTTATGAACAGAAAAAACTTCATCAAATCTGCCACGCTCATATCCGGGGCATCCATTGTGGCTGCCACTCCCTTGTCGGCTGCTCTTTCACAAAACAAACCTTCAGAAAAAATAACCCTTAAAAAAGGGCTGGGGTTTGGGATGATCAAAGAAGATTTATCAATTGCCGATAAATTTAAACTTGTAAAAGACCTGGGATTTGATGGGGTTGAGCTGAACAGCCCGGTGAACATTAATAAATCAGAAATCTTAGATGCAATAGAAAAAACAGGCGTTAAAGTTCCGGGTGTCGTGAATAAGGACCACTGGCAAATGCCTCTTTCAGATCCGGATCCCGGCATCAGGCAACAAATCATTCAGTCGGTTGCCGAATCCCTGCAGGAGGTAAAAGAGTTTGGCGGCGACACTGTGCTTGTTGTGCCGGGTGTAGTGAATGAAAAGGTGACTTATGAACAGGCTTATCACACCGCAATGAATTCCATCCGGCAACTGATTCCCTTTGCTGAAAAAACAGGAATGCAGATTGCCCTCGAAAACGTATGGAACAATTTTCTGATAAGTCCGCTTGAAGCAAAACGTTTTGTTGATGAAATCAATCATCCGCTTGTAGGGTGGTATTTTGACATCGGCAATGTTATGCGTTATGGTTGGCCTGAGCACTGGATTGAAACCCTTCATTCCAGGATCATGAAACTTCACATCAAGGAATTCAGTCTGAAAATCATGAATGAAAAAGGCCTGAGGGAAGGATTTAATGTAAACCTGCTGGATGGCGATATCAACTGGCCCACGGTGATGAAGGCAGTGAGCAGAATCAGGCACCACGGAGGTTGGCTTATTGCTGAAGTGAATGGTGGCGACAGAATCCGGTTGCAGGATATTTCAGAGCGGATGGATAAAATCATTTCATATTTATGAGGTGAAGCCGGGAGTTTCCGTCAGGCATGAAAATGAACAGATTAATAAGTAATCATTAAAATCGTAATGATATGTTTTCAATTAAATTTTTTCCTCAGGTTATCCTTGCTGTAATCCTGTTGTTCTCAGCTCCGGCCGGGGTAAAAAGCCAGGATCTTTCATACGACATCGTCATTTATGGCGGCACTTCGGCAGGCATTGCAGCAGCAATACAAAGTTCAAGGATGGGAAAATCAGTGCTGCTGGTAGAACCATCGAATCGCCTGGGAGGATTGACTACAGGCGGGTTGGGTCAGACCGACATTGGCAACAAGATGGTTATCGGCGGCATTTCCAGGGAATTCTATCAGGGAATTAAATCGTATTATGACAACCCTATAAACTGGAAATGGCAGAAAAAGGAGGAATACCGTGATGGTGGCCAGACACGGACAGCTGCCGGGGAAGATGCCATGTGGACATTTGAACCTTCAGCTGCGATAAAAGTGTTTGAATCACTCATGAACCGCGAGAATATCAACATTGAATATAACCAGCGGCTGAACCGGAAATCGGGTGTGAAAATGCACGATGGAAAAATTTCGGCAATTGAAATGGAAAGCGGAAAATCCTACAGCGGAAAAATATTTATCGATGCAACATATGAAGGAGACCTGATGGCAACAGCAGGTATATCCTACACAGTAGGCAGGGAATCGAACAGTGAATACGGCGAATCACTTAATGGTGTACAGGCCAATAAAATAGGGATGACACTTTCGCGGACTGTTTCGATTAATGGGTATAATCACAACTTTATCGATGCCGTTGACCCCTATATTGTAAAAGGGGATCCCACAAGCGGATTGCTTCCGTTTATCACTGAAGGCGGCCCGGGAATTGACGGGCAGGGTGATAAAAGAATTCAGGCTTATTGTTTCCGCATGACCCTTACCGACCATCCCGAAAACCGCATCCCCTTCAAAAAGCCCGACAATTACAATGAGCTTGATTACGAGCTCCTTTTCCGGAATTATGAGGCAGCACCTGGACCCCTGGAAAAAATGTACACCTATGGCGACCCGCTGGTGCCATGGATCAATTCCGATATGCCAAACCGGAAAACCGATACAAATAACCAGAAAGGCTTCTCTACCGATTTCATTGGCCAGAATTACGACTATCCTGAAGCAGGTTATAAGGAAAGGGAAATGATTATTGAACGCCACCGCACTTATCAGCAGGGACTCATGTGGACCCTTGCGTTTCATCCGCGGATTCCTCAGAAGGTTAGGGATGCAGTGTCGAAATGGGGAACATGCAAAGATGAATATGAACGGGCCGACGGATGGCAGCAGCAGCTGTATATTCGTGAAGCACGCAGGATGAAAAGTGATTATGTGATGACCCAGCGCAACTGCGAAGGCTTCGACACCGCTGAAGATCCTGTTGGAATGGCTGCCTATACAATGGATTCCCACCACGTTCAGCGTTTTGTTGATGCCAACGGTTATGTGCAGAATGAAGGAAATGTTGAAGCACATGGGTTTCCCCCCTACCCTGTCAGCTACCGGTCAATTATTCCCAAAAAAGGGGAATGCAGCAATCTGCTGGTGCCCGTTTGCTTAAGTGCCACACACATTGCATTCGGTTCCATCAGAATGGAGCCTGTATTCATGGTACTGGGACAATCGGCCGCAACAGCAGCGGTGCTGGCAATCGATAAAGGGGTGGATGTTCATACACTTGATTACAGCTTATTAAAGGAACAACTCTTAAAAGACAGACAGGTCCTTTCATATATCCCTCAAAAGTAAAATCAGTGTATGAAACCTTCAAATCCATCAGCTTCATCTTTCCTGACCTCTGAGGACCATCAGATAATACAGCCTGAAAAAGTTTTCACAGAATGCGGAAAACCAGAGCAAATAATTCAGGCTTGCAGCCATTCGAAACAGGTACAAATATGAAACCATGCAAACGATAACCCTTGTCTGTATAGCATCAGCTGTTTTTCTAACCGCTTGCCTGAACAGGGGAACCGACAGGAATAAAACCAGCGGAAATAAATATTACATCAGCTTATCGGGCAACGATGACAATCCGGGTTCAAAAAGAAAACCATGGAAAAGTATTGAAAAACTGAATACTATGGTACTTCATCCGGGAGATGCAGTTTATTTTCAGGGAGGGAGCACATACCACGGCACCCTGGCACTAAATTCTGATGACTCGGGGACTGGAAAAAGCCCGGTAGTAATCAGCTCCTATGGCAGGGAAAAGGCAATCATTCATGGAGGTACCCAACATAGTCTTGTGGCAAACCGATGTAATCATTTACAAATAACTGATTTAATTTTTCAGGGTGACGGCAGAAAGGAGGGTAATCTTTCCGACGGGGTTTTGATCACCCGGGCAACCAACATCACCATCTACAATTGCGAGGTGACAGGATTCCAGCACTCAGGCATTCACATGAGAAAAGTTTCTGATTCGGAAATTATTCGGGTTTATGCACATAACAACGGGTTTGCCGGGATACATGTCAGCGGGGAAACTGCTTATCATCCGACTGAATTTGATAACAGCAATATTTATATCGGGTATTGTACTGCAGAAAACAATCCAGGTGACCCAACAGTAAAAGAGAACCACAGTGGAAATGGGATATTGGCTTCATCGGTTAACAGGGGGCTGATTGAATATTGCCGGGCTTTCAACAACGGATGGGATATGGAATGGACAGGGAACGGTCCGGTAGGTATTTGGATCTGGGATTGTACGGATTTTGTCATTCAACATTGCATCTCTCATGACAATAAGACTAATCCTGTTGCAAAAGACGGCGGGGGTTTTGATTTCGATGGTGGTGTTTCCAATTCAATTCTCCAGTATTGCATATCATATAATAATCAGGGAGCCGGAATCGGATTATTCGAATTCGGGGCTGCCAAAACCTGGGAAAACAATACTGTCAGGTACAACATCAGTGTGAATGATGGAATCATCAATCCAGGTGCATTGGCCATCTGGAAAAACGAAGCCGGAGGTATTATGAAAAACTGTGAGATATACAACAATACCTTTATCAATGATACCACCCATGGGGCAGCTTTATGGATCGAAAACAACCTGTCAGGCTTTAATTTCAGGAACAATATCTTCATTTACAGAAACTCATTTATATACCCTGGTCACCAGGTAAAAGATGAGCTGTTCCATGGGAACTGCTACTGGAACCTTAACGGGGATGAATCGGTTGCAGGCTATGAAAACCTCAGGGAATGGTCGCGGATAACGGGCCAGGAAATTGTAGCAGGGGAAATAGCTGGAGTTTATACTGATCCCATGCTGCAGGGGCCGGTTGTGATGAAAATATCTGACCCGGCAGATATCAATGCCAAAAGTTTATCTGCCTTTGCATTAAGTCCGGAATCTCCACTGATCGACAAAGGGCTCGATCTCCCTGCGCTGTTTCTTCTTGACCCCGGTGCACATGATATTGCCGGTACTCCGGTTCCCCGGGGCAAGGGCTATGATCCCGGAGCAATGGAACACACCTACTGACCGGGTGACTACGTTGATAAACATTCCTGTATTCACCTGGAGCAGAAGCCTCAGGCAGCCTCTGAACTATATTCAAAATAGTCACCCGGTCAGTATAGACCTGGAGCAGAAGCCTCAGGCACCACTGAACTGTATTCAGAATAGTCACCCGGTCAGTATTTCCTGAAAATTTCACTAATTTTACTCTTATTGACAAAATACCTATGAATATGAAAACAAACAGGCGAAACTTTCTTTCCAGGGCAGTAACCGGAGGGTTTGCTGTTGCTGCAGCACCGTTGTCTTCCTGCAACCCGGGGTCAGCAGCAACAGGCATTCTTAGTGACTATGAAAACAGGGATGCAATTATGGAGGAGATCATCAGGCAACCTGTTCTGAAAAAGGAACTGTTTTCATCACCCGTAATCATCGAAACACTTGAATTGCTCAAATACCAAAACAGCTATTTGTGCCGTGTAAGGTCAACCGATGGTGCAGAAGGCATCTCGGTAGCCCATGGTGATATGGCTACATTCTACCCGGTATTTCACCATCGGCTGCATCCTTTCTTTATCGGAAAAGATGCCCGTGACCTTGACCTTATCCTTGAACGGATTCTGTTCTTCCGCCTGAATTTCAGACTAAACGGAATTTCCCTGGGGATCCCTCTTGCCACGATTGAGTTTGCCATTCTTGACATGCTGGGTAAAATAGTCAATAAATCAATGGGAGAACTGGTGGGTGAAATCCATCACAGTGAAGTTCCCTTTTATGTCGCCACTGAATTCAGGGAGTTACCCCTGGAGGAACATTTTGCACGGATAAAAGATGCAGTAGCACAATATGATGTAAATGCCCTTAAAATTAAAATCGGTTATATGCATTATGGCACTGCCGATATTCATTACGCCGGGCTACCTGGAAAATCCGAAAAACTGATTCCAATGGTGCGGGAACATTATGGCAGCGACATGTTTCTGTACGCTGATTCCAACGGATATTATGACGTGGACGGCGCTGTAAAGATTGGCAGGCTGCTGGAAGAACATAACTACAGCTATTTTGAAGAACCCGTTATGTTCGACCAATTTGAAGATATCAGAAAGGTTTCAGATGCCCTTACTATACCAGTAGCCAATGGCGAACAGGATTACAGTTTCACAAATTTCCGCTGGCTTTTAGCCCATAATGCCCTGGATGTAGTTCAACCCGATAATTATTACTTCGGGGGAATGATTCGCTCGGTGAAAGTTGCACGCATGGCAGAAGCGCTGGGTAAAACTTTTATCCCGCACATGTCGGGCGGCGGACTGGGATATATTTACAACAGCCATATCGTATCGGTCTGCCCAAATGCAGGGCTCCATCATGAATTCAAAGGTTTTAACACACATGTTCCCTTTGAATGCCCTACATCGCCTTTGGAAATTGTGGATGGAAAGATAAAAGTTCCTTCAGGCCCGGGAACAGGTATAATTATCGATCCTGATTTTATCGGCAAACATGAGGCATTGAAAGGCTGATATTTTTGTCAGGAGGCTGTATTTATCCTTCCTCGATGAAAAGCGACTTTTGTTTTACAAACAGCAAATCAAGTTCATGCATGGCCCTGGTGCAGGCAATGTACAATAGATACCTGTCATTATCATCACTGTAATTGTTGAAATCGGCGCCAGGTACAATCACTTGATCGAATTCCAGACCTTTTGACATATGTACTGAACAAATAATGATGCCTCCGGAAAAAGCAGCACTTTCATCTGTCAGTAATACTGTTTCAGGAAATGATTCTGCCAGTTCATTGTATAAACGGGCAGCCTGCTTTTGCGTTTTGCAGATGATCCCCAGGGAATGGTATCCCGAATTTTTAAAATCTGAAATTTTACTTCCAATAAAATTCACTTCATCGTGCTCATTTTTGCAAAAATTTAATGTCGGTGCTTTACCATGTCTTTCCATTACTTCCAACTCATCGTTGGGAACGATTGTTTTCGCAAAGTTTGCGATTTCATATGTTGAACGGTAGCTTTTATTCAGTTTCATTACCCGGGCACCCGGAAACACCTTTAAAATATCATCCGAAGTTGATGAACTATATGAGTTGACTGATTGGCTTGCATCGCCCAGAATGGTCTTTTTACAGAGGAATACCCTTGAAAGAACAGCATACTGAACGGGAGAATAATCCTGCATTTCATCGATAAGCAGGTGTTTTACCTTGCTAAACACTCTGATACCTTCAAGTTTAATTTTTAAGTAGATAAGGGGAAAAACATCAGCATATTCATATTTGTTTTTGGGTGCCATTTTCAACATCTCAGGAGCTTCCATCCAGTCGAAAAAATCTTTGTAAAGTGCACGAAGGGTTGTGATCCTGAACATACCTGCCACCCTTTTGCGGATATCGTTACGCTCTGCGCCCGAAATTTCATACTGGTTATAGAAAAGCAGGTCACGTTCTATGTCTTCTGCAATTTTATTAAAACGGCTGAACAGGGGCAGTCTGTGGTAGGCGTTAAATTTTTCAGTGATATATGAGGCGGGAACCGGATAACGCTTGATGATGATATCCTCCCCTTTGAAATAATTGTTTTCGATGAATGAAAGATATTCATTTAACTTATTGATGAACCGGGTTGATGATTTAAAAAGAATCCGTTCTTTAAAAGCCTCATCCTTTTTTTCAAGCAAAGCTGAAACCTGCCCGAAGAATGACTGGAACCTGATTTTCCCTTCCAGCAACCCGTCAGCAAGTTCTTCCATTCCCATTTCGGGGATTTTCTCTTCACCCAGTTCAGGAAGTACGTTTGAAATGTAATCGGCAAAAACTTTGTTTGGTGAAATAATCAGTATTTCGGGGGAACAGATTTCATTCCTGAACCTGTAAAGCAAAAAAGCAATCCGGTGCAGCGCTATCGAAGTCTTTCCCGAGCCTGCCACACCCTGGATAATGAGCTCCCGCGATGATTCATTACGGATTATAGCATTCTGGTTGCGCTGGATGGTTGCAACAATCTGGTTCATCTTATCATCAGATGATTTACTGAGTTCCTTCTGCAAAACTTCATCATGGATGTTCAGTGAACTCTCCAGCATATATTCCATTTTCCCGTTCCTGATGCGGTACTGACGCTTGAGCAGGATGTTGCCTTCAACCATCCCCCCCGGAGTTTCATAATGGGCAGGCCCGTTTTCAAAATCATAAAACAGGGTTGAGACAGGGGCCCTCCAGTCGTGAATAAGGTTCGATTTTGTTGCCTCATCGAAAAATGCATGAACACCAACATAAACCGGCACCCGCTGATTGTTTCCGTTTTCTGAAAAATCAAATCTTCCGAACCAGGGCGACTGCAGCAGTTTCTGTATCCGTTTTTTCCGCTCAAGTGCCGCCTCACCCGTCAATGCAGCTGCATGAACCGACTGGTGGATTGACACTTTTTCAGCATGGTCCATACCAGCTTTATTTTCGTAGAGGTAAGTTTTTTGCTCCTGCAGGTCTTTTTTGTAACCCGATACTTTGCCGTCAATATTTTGAAGTGCATCAGAAAGTTTACCTTTTACCTGTTCCATGTAAAGTCTTTCCTCTGCTTCACTTTTATTTATCATGTTTTTGTGTTCAGTAAATGATTTCTTCAATAATACGAGCCCTGGCATTATGAAACACCAGATGACAGGATAGCAAACCGGGGAAATCAGTTTGCACTGTATCTTGTAAATCTTCACATAATCATGCAAAAATAGCATTCATGTGCATGAAATTCCCTCCTTTTAAGTTAAATTAGACGGATACCAGTAAAAATTAAAAAAATGAAAAACTTAAAACCGATGAACAGAAGGGGCTTTCTTGAAACAACAGGCATTGCGGCAGCCGGATTCACAATTGTTCCGGCCAATGTCATTGCCGGCCTGGGACACAAGGCGCCAAGTGATAAACTCAACATTGCCGGCATAGGAATTGGTGGCATGGGAAGAGGCAACCTTGAAAGGATGGCAGGTGAGAATATTGTTGCCCTTTGTGATGTTGACTGGAGCACCGGGGGTGCCAACAGGGGAGGAAGGGTCCCAAAAGTATTTGAAATTTATCCGAAAGCAGCCAGGTATCATGACTGGCGAAAGATGTATGATGAAATGGGTAAATCAATCGACGCCATCATGTGTGCCACAGCCGATCATACGCATGCTGTGATTACGGCTAATGCCATTTCCATGGGAAAACATGCATTCACTCAAAAACCACTTACCCACAGTGTTTATGAATCAAGGCTTTTGACAAAACTTGCAGAAGAATATAAAGTGGCCACCCAAATGGGCAACCAGGGCTCTTCAGCAGAAGGAGTGAGGTTGATCTGCGAGTGGATTTGGAACGGAGAAATCGGTGAAGTGGAAAAAATAGAGGCTTATACAAATCGACCCATCTGGCCCCAGGGATTGACCGCACCCACAGAAACGGAACCTGTACCTGATGGACTCGACTGGGACCTGTTCATCGGCCCGGCCAGGTTCCGCCCCTACAATTCAGCCTATCATCCCTGGGTATGGCGCGGCTGGTGGGATTTTGGCACCGGTGCACTGGGTGACATGGCCTGTCATGTGATGCATCCCGTTTTTGCAGCAATGAAATTAACCTACCCGACTAAGGTCTCCGGCAGTTCTACTCCATTTACACCCGACAGTCCGCCCAATGCCGAAATCGCACACCTTGTGTTTCCGGCAAGGCCCAAACCTTCATACATGAAGATAAACCTGCCTGAGATACAGGTATCATGGTACGATGGCGGATTAAAACCACAGTTCCCTGAAAACTGGCCGGTCGACAGGGTACAGAATTCGGGCGTTCTCTTCAAAGGGACAAAAGATACCCTGGTCTGCGGGGAATATGGTACCGACCCGATCCTGCTTTCAGGCAGGGTTCCCAATGTGCCCAAAACGCTTCGCAGGGTTGAAACCACACATGAACAGGACTGGATACGTGCCTGTAAGGAGAATCCTGACAACCGGGTGAAATCAGCATCTGATTTCAGTGAAGCAGGACCTTTCAATGAAATGGTCGTGATGGGGGTTCTGGCAACCCGTTTACAGTCACTGAATAAGGTCCTTTACTGGGATGGGGCCAACATGAATTTCACAAATATTTCTGATGATGAGAAAATCAGGCTCGACAGGGAAAATTCTGTCCCTGCCAAAGAATTCGCTTCAGAACTCATCAGGCACAATTACCGCAGCGGCTGGTCATTGCCCGGTATGCCGGGGCTGCAGATTGATTCAATGAAGTAATTTTATCAGTAACATAAATTGAACCAGGGATCGTTCCAGATCCTTGGTTTATAATTAATTCAGGTCAAAACTAAATGCAAATACAGCATAAATACCTTTTAGTAATATTTATCTGCTTTTCCCAAATACTGCAGGGCCAGACAATAGTGCCCGCGCATGTGATGCAACAGGTGTATGAGGAGGTAAAAGCCCCCTATAAATTCGGATTGGTGCTCATCCCTGAAGATGGATCGAAAATGGTGGACAGCCCCAGTGTATTCAGGGAACAGGATACCTGGTACATGACCTATATCGTTTTTGACGGCAAGGGTTATGAAACCTGGCTTGCAGAAAGCTCCGACCTGCTTCACTGGAAGAACAGGGGCCGCATCATGTCGTTCACTGAAAATACCTGGGACGCAAACCAGAAGGCCGGATACATTGCACTTCAGGATTATAAATGGGGAGGCAGTTATAAGATCCAAAAATACAAGGGTAGGTACTGGATGTCGTACCTTGGTGGAAAAACTGAAGGATATGAAGCAGGTAGACTTGGCATCGGAATGGCATATACTACTGATTCAGTGTCAAAGGCCCATGAATGGAAACGGATCTACAATCCTGTTATCTCACCTGAAGATAACGATGCCCGCTGGTACGACAACCAGACCATTTATAAAAGCACAGTGATTTGGGACAAGGAAGAATCGCTGGGCTATCCCTTTGTGATGTTTTACAATGCCAAAGGGCAGAATGAAACCAATGCAGAGGCCGAAAGAATTGCCATGGCCGTTTCTGATGACATGGTCAGCTGGATACGTTTCGGCGATACTCCTGTCATTGATCATGGCACAGGAATTTCAGGTGATGCATTTATAACAAGAATAAATGAAATCTGGGTAATGTTTTACTTCGGCGCATTCTGGAAACCCGGCGCCTTCGACCGGTTTGCATGCTCCTATGATTTAAAGAACTGGACAAAATGGAATGGAAATGATCTGGTAAGCCCATCGGAAGATTTTGACAGCCAATATGCTCATAAACCTTTTGTGATAAAACATGACGGTATTGTTTATCATTTCTATTGTGCAGTTGACAGAAACGGAAACAGGGGTATTGCACTGGCTGCATCAGCTGATCCCGGGAAAAGCAATCTGAACTTTTATGATTAGTTTTACCAAAGCTGGTTTGGATGAACTCCAAAAACTGAATTTCCGATGTTCAAACATGCTGAAGCACCGGTTCATCGGAAATTCAGCCGGAAAATCTTTATATGCGCGGCATACAGCGGACCAATAATGCCCGCTGCTCGCCACGCATGGTTATTTTGAACCTGGCTATTCCAGCTCAACTTTAAACACAACAGCCATTTCATCTGACGGAGAAGCAGGGGTAACAATCTTCAAACCGTCATCCGACATAATGTATTGTAATTTTTGGTCAGACCCCAGCAATGAAACATTTTTAATCTTACGCATGTCTTTCCATTCATCTGTTGAAAATGATTTAAGCAAAACTTCTTCATTGCTCCCTGGCCAGCCCAATAATGTGGCATAAATAACATCATTAGTGGTTGTATACCTGATATCCCGGGCAGAATATTTTATTTTCAGAAATTCAGAAGCATTCCTGAAATGTCCTTCCGGCTCTTTTGTCGGTCCTTCACCATAAGTATACCATGGACGCGTTGAATAAACCGATTCTCCGTATTTATCAAGCCACTCTCCGATGGTAAGCAGAACATTTCTCTGGTCCTCAGGGATTGTCCCATCAGCCTTGGGTGATATGTTGAGCAGGAGAACACCATTCTTACTCACAATATCGATTAAAACATGCAATACATCCTCAGCAGGTTTAATCCGGAGGTTTTCTGTATAGCACCAGCTTCCGGTACTGACGGTTTCATCTGTCATCCATACTTTCTCCCCCAGTTCATTTTTTCTCGATTTTTCCAAATCATCAACACTTACCTCCAGGGGTAAGTCATCTTGTTTTCTGATGATGACAACCTCCTTATTCCATTTATCTGCTTCATTAAGATAGTAAGCACAGTATTTTATGCGATACGATTCAGGAATCTCGTCCAGCCAGCTATCGAACCACATCATGTCGGGCTGGTACTTATCGATAACCTCCTTCAGTTTGCCAAACCAAACCTCCTCAAGCCATTTTTCTTCAGGGATATTTCCGTAGAGGTAATTCCGTTCGGGATGGTCTTCCGCCGGAGGCATATCCTCAAACAATGGATAATGGCTGTTGGCATAAGCCCAGTAAGTATTTTCTTTACTTTTTTCAAGTTCAGCAGGTTCCATTCCTTTATATCGCTGCAGATTCCTGGCGTGGTGAAAGGTTGTAATTAATTTCATCCCATTCCCTTTGACTGCTTTTTCCAGTTCTCCCAGAATATCTCTCCGGGGTCCTTTTGCGCCTGTATTCCATGGAGTTATATCACTGGCCCACAGCGAGAAGCCATCATGATGTTCGGCTACCGGACCGGCAAACCTGGCCCCTGCCTGTTTAAAAAGAGCAGCCCATTCATCAGCATTAAAATGTTCAGCCTTAAACATGGGGACAAAATCATGGTAACCAAATGCTGAAGGATGCCCATATTTTTCAAGATGATGTTTATACTCCCGGGTTCCCTCAAAGTGCATATTCCTCGGATACCATTCATTCCCAAAGGCCGGCACAGAGTACACGCCCCAATGAAAATATATTCCGAACTTGGCATCCTGAAACCAGTCGGGCTGTTCATTATGGCCTGCAAGTGATTCCCATGATTCCCCGTATTTGGGCTTCTCGTCTGTCTTCCCCGCATTCTTCCCGGTTGTCCCGCAGCCCGCAAGTACTGCAACAACAAGAATAAAGGTCATTAATCTCGTTTTCATAGTTTTATTTTTTTGTATTTAATCTCTGTCATTCATAGTTTTAGCTCCTGCATTCAGCAGTCCATTAATACCTGACCTTTATCTTCAATGTGCCTTCAACTTCCTTTTCAGAAGGAAATACAATGTAACCGCCCCCGCTGCCCGATGTAACAGCTCCTGAGTACCTGGAAAAATAATTCGTTTTCAGTTCTTCCATTACCCATGGGGGAACCGTGCACGGCAACATTTCGCTCCATACAATGAAAGTTTCCTTCATGGCTTCCCCAAGCAGTTTAACATCCTTTTTTAGAATCGCTTCATAACAATTTACGCCTGAATCTCCCAGGCGTTTTACCAGCCGAGGATCCAGATTCTTCTTTTCAACAGGGTCATATCCTTCAGGGCGCGGCTGCAAAGGGACAAGATGTAAAACCTGAGAAAGCCAGTCACAAATTTCCCTGTCAGTTGTACGCTCTATCTGAGCCGGCCAGTATGAACCATTATAGTCGAGCCTGGAAATACCCGGAACCAAAAGTCCAATCTGGTCCTGAGAACCTGAGATATAATCTGAACCGGGAGGGTTTTCAGCACCAAACAGCAGTTTTGCATTACGTACCGGGTCGCCGGCAGGAAGCTGATCGCCCCATAGTTCGATGCCTACTTTACGTGAACTCGTGGCCATACCTGAACGGTCATTAAAGCCGACAGCAGGCCAGATTTGAGCCACAACCACTGATCCTGCATGAACCTCCGAGACCCATGGCTGATCCATCCATCCACCTGCAAGACATATCCGGTATGGAAACTTCAACTCTTTTTTTGACGATGAACTTGACCGGGCCGGCAATCCCTCCTCCGGAATCCTTTCCAAAACTACCAGTTCCACTCCGTTTTCCTCGCAAATCCTCTTTTTATCCGGGGTATAACCATCCTTGTTCACAATAAAAATATCCGGTTTCAACAGTTTCATGTCAGGTTCGAAATCAAGCATACCAGAACCAGAGGCTACATATGCCTTTTCAACATACTTTACTGCCCCAACCATATACTTCCGCTCTTCCTGGGAAAAATAAGGTGCTTTTCCCTTTAAATATTTTATGTTCTCATCCTGACCCACAAAAACATGTAATTTCCCGTAGGTGGAAGCTGTTTTGAAAAATGCAATATGGCCGGCATGCAATAAATCATAGCATCCGCTAACCATCACCTTCTTCCGGCTCATCTTTTACTTTAATTTTCTGCCATTCATCATCTGTTCCTTTATCCAGTCGTAGGTTCTTTTCATTCCATCCTTTAAGGGATAGGATGGTGCCCAGTTCAGGTATTGTTTTATCAGGGTATTCTCGCTGTTTCTCCCACGTACTCCCTTGGGTGCATCCAGATCATACGTCCGTTTCAGTTTATATCCTGCAATATTCTCAACAATGTCAACCAGTTCATTGATGGAAACCATTTCATCGCTTCCCAGGTTGATAGGCTCCTCAATGTCGCTTTCCATAATCTTTAGTATCCCTTCCACACATTCATCGATGTACATGAACGACCTGGTTTGTTCACCATCACCCCAGATGGTTATCTCATCCTTACCATATAACCCGGCTTCAATTACTTTCCGGCAAATGGCAGCAGGTGCTTTTTCCCGTCCCCCGTCATAGGTGCCGAATGGTCCGAATACATTATGAAAACGTGCAACCCGGGTAATTAACCCGTAATCTTCCATAAAATGACGGCACATTCTTTCCGAAAACAGTTTCTCCCATCCGTATCCATCTTCAGCTAGTGCAGGATATGCATCAGATTCTTTTAACCCTGGATTATTTGGATCGGTTTGTTTATCTCCATTATAAACACAGGCCGAAGAAGCATAAAAGTAACGGGTCGCCCCTAAATCACGGGCAGCCATCAGCATGTGCGTGTTGATTAATACGCTCAGCATACATTCAGCCTTGTGCGTTTCAATGAATCCCATTCCTCCCATATCAGCTGCAAGGTTATATATTTCATTAAAACCGTTAACTGCTGTATAGCAATTCTCCTTTATATTCAGGTCGAGTACAAGGTTGTCACAATCATGATGAACCTGGTACCATTCAGTAAGCGGCTTTTTATCAACTGCACGTACATGATGACCCATATCGGCTAATTTCCTTGCCAGATGACCGGCAATAAATCCTCCGGCACCTGTAACCAGAATTCGTTTTTTCATTTTTTTGCTTTTTTTAATTTAACTGACCTGACAAAGATTAACCTTCTTTTTAAATTATCAGATATGCTGAATAAGTGATATTTCCCGCAAAGGTTTCCGCAAAGCTTTGCGGGAAATAAAATATGTTGCAAAACATTTTTTCCGAAAAACAAGGTTCAATGAAAAGAAGGTAATATCTTTCCCTGTAAACAAATTTCTGATAAAACTTTAAATTTGTAGTTCAAGGAAATATGTATGGGTAAGCGGCATGTATCATTAAAAGACCTGGCCAAAGAACTTGACGTGTCTATTTCAACAATTTCCAGGGCGCTGAATAATCATCCTGATATCAGTCCTGACCTGACACGCAAAGTTCAGGAACTCGCACAACGAATGAAATACACTCCCAATCCGCTGGCAATGGGACTTCTGAAGCAGCAGACAAAGATGATAGGTGTGATTGTTCCCGATATTGTAACGCACTTTTATGCTTCAATTATTTCAGGAATAGAATCCGTTGCCAAGGAAAAAGGATATTATATTGTCATTTCTTCCTCACAGGAGTCATACCTCAAGGAGGTTGAATCGGTTGAAAACCTTTTAAAGAGCCGTGTTGAAGGGATGATTGTTTGTATAAGCCAGGAAACTGAAAATTTCACTCATTTTGAACGGTTAGTTACAGATGAAATCCCTTTGGTTTTTTTTGACAGAATATGTGAAACCCTGGAAGTTCCAACAGTAACAGTTGACGGGAAAGAGGCGGTAAAGCAAATCATCCGCCATTTCAGGGAGAACGGCAGCCAGCGGATTGCCTACATTTCGGGACCTGAACACTTAAACATTTCAAGAAACCGGAAGGAAGGGTACCTGGAGGGACTAAAAGAGTGCGGACTGGAATTCCATCCCGACCTTTTGGTTGAATGCAACCTGAGTGCAGAAGATGCCACTGCTGCCACCCGCCGGTTATTAAACCTAAACAAAAAGCCTGATGCAATTTTTGGGATTAATGACACCATAGCATTTTCAGCAATGAAGGAAATTAAAAAGCAGGGTCTGAAAATACCGGAAAACATTGCTCTGGTAGGATTTACCGATGAATTTCATTCATCAGTTGTCGAGCCTGCCCTCACTTCGGTTACCCACCCTACTTTTCAGATGGGACAGGAAGCTGCCCGTCTGTTTTTTAAATATATAGAAAATGGAGGTTCCTTCCACCAGCATGTGATTTTGCCCACTGAACTGGTGATCAGGAAATCATCAATAAAGAAGACATGAAATAAACCTGAAACTTTTTTTTAATCATCAGTGTTACCTGGCTTCCATCATGATATATACCCCAGTCAACTTTTCGGGCAATTGAAAAAATAAGTATTTTCGTCATTGCGGCTGAAATGCCCTGAAAGAGGTCGGGGTAAAGACTAAATTAAATTGTTGTATCATGAAAAATTTTACGCTGACACTGCTCACTATCCTTTGGATTTACTTCCCTTTGTCATCACAGGAACCTTTTAAAATTACCCATGGGCCATACCTGCAGGGATTAACTGACAGTGAAGTGACAATTGTGTGGACCACCAACAAAAAAGCAGTGTCGTGGGTAGAACTGGCCCCCGATGACAGCACCCACTTTTACCTCACGGAGCGTCCCAGGTTTTATGCTGAGTCGCATGGATTTAAGGAAGCCGATTCGGTACATGTCGTAACCATTTCAAATCTGCTGCCAGATACAAAGTGGCGGTACCGCATCTATTCACAGGAAGTCATGAGCCATGAAGGAACCAAGGTTATCTATGGCACAGTGGCCGCCAGCAACGTCTACCGGCAAAAACCTTATGAATTTACTACAAATAATCCAGCAAAAAGCAACATTTCATTTTTAGTACTAAACGACATCCATGGCAACAATGAACTGATGGAAAACTTACTGAAGGGAACCGACTGGGCACAAACCGACCTCGTGTTTTTCAACGGAGACATGACAAACGATATCAGGTCGGAAGATCAGTTGTTCGGTAATTTCCTTGACAAGGCAGTTGAACTGTTTGCAACTGAAACACCCATGTATTATGCCAGGGGAAACCATGAAACAAGAGGCAACTTTGCCACTACTTTCCCCAGGTATTTCCCTACTCCTTCCAAACAGCTGTACTATATGTTCAGGCAGGGCCCGGTGTGTTTTGTTGTCCTCGACTGTGGTGAAGACAAACCTGATTCGGATCTTGAGTACAGTGGCATCGTTGCTTTCGACAATTATCGCAGCAGGCAGGCTGTTTGGCTGAAAGAAGCATTAAAACAGGAAGCATTCGTGGACGCTCCTTTCCGGGTGGTCATCATTCATATGCCTCCTTTCGGTGGCTGGCATGGAGAAAAAGAAATTGAAGAAAAATTTGTCCCCCTCCTGGAAGAAGCAGGTATTGACATCATGCTGTGCGGCCACCTTCACAGGCACATCCTTATGAATGCTGGAGAAGGCTATCCGTTCCCCATACTGGTCAATTCCAACCAGGCGGTAATTAAAGCAGCTGCAGACAATCATTTTCTGAACATCAACGTAACAGACACCCAAGGGAAAATTGTGGATTCAATTAAAATTAGTTCCGTTAGGTAATAACGGTTCGTAAGCCTGGCTGTTAAATATAACCAGTCGACCGCCTGAAATGATAAACCTTCCGAAATCAGAAATTACCGTCTGCGTACCTGCATCCGGTAACCCAACACTAAAAAAAGCATGATATCTGATGATTTTCCGCGGAAAATTCATAATATTATGCGTAAGTTGCTGAATGCAGCTTCTAAACCTTTGATGTAAAACTTGAATACTGATGAACAGAAATCTATTGCACAGGGTCCTGCTGGGCTTTTCATCATTGCTGCTTGTTGTTGCGCTGATTCTCATTTTCTCAAAAAACTTTACTGCAGCGGGGCCACTGCTCATCTTTTTTTTTGTATCACTTGCTGTTGGTGTACGGGGGTTTGAATCAACAAAGGGATTGTCATACACATTATGGATACTTACCGGGGCCACAGCTGCCATGTACTACCCGCAGTATTTCATTTCAGCAGGCGACTTCCGGTTCAGCAGGTTGATTGTGCCACTGCTGCAGTTAATCATGTTCGGAATGGGGGCACAAATGAGCTTTAAGGATTTTGCCGGAATCATCAGGATGCCAAAAGGTGTAATACTGGGAATCCTTGCACAGTTCTCAATCATGCCACTGGTGGCGCTTTCCATTTCTAAAATTTATGACTTCCCCACAGAAATAGCCGCAGGCATTATTCTCATCGGGTGTGTGCCCAGTGGGCTTGCCTCCACTGTGATGTCATACCTTGCAAGGGCAAACGTCCCACTGTCAGTAACGCTTTCAGCCGTTACTACCCTACTGGCACCATTCATTACTCCGGTGTTGATGAAATATCTTGCCGGAACCCTTGTCGAAGTTAACCCATGGGTGATGATGCTCGATATTCTGAACATGATAATCCTCCCGGTGGTCGCAGGGTTTATTTTCAATCTTTTCATGAACAGGGATACAGCCAGGCGTGCAAGAAATATCCAGATGATGTCGTTCCCGGCAGTGATGGTCCTGACCACCCTGGTGTTTGTGAAGGCAAGGGGTGCAGGCCTTGCTGAATCCGGAATTTATTTTTTAATAAGAATGGCCTGGTTTTATGTACTTCCCATCATTGGCGCCCTGCTGTTCAACCTGGCATTTAAAGGGAACAGAAAAATAATGGACACCATTCTTTCATACATCTCCATGATTGGAATAGCAGTCATTGTCATTGTAATTACTGCTGCCGGAAGAGAAAGCCTGCTTGTTGTTGGGGTTGCCCTGATTTTAACAAGCCTCCTCCATAATTTCACAGGGTATACACTGGGATATCTGCTTGCCTGGGTATTTAAAATGTCGGAAAAAGATTGCCGTACAATAGCATTTGAAGTAGGCATGCAAAACGGGGGACTGGCATCAGGGCTGGCTTTGCAGATGGGGAGGATTGCCACTGTGGGGCTCGCACCTGCTGTCTTTGGTCCAATGATGAATATCACAGGTTCCATCCTGGCAAACTTCTGGCGCGGCAGGCCTCCAAAAGATGAGCCTTCGGTTGAATATAAAACAATAAAACAATTTTAAATACTAAATCAGGTATCATGAAAAACACTTTAAAGGAAATTATTGAAAGATGCCGGCTGCAGGATAATCATGATGACAATCTGCAGACAAACAATCCTGCAGCAAAGGCAGCAGGTGATGACCGCAGAAGCTTTCTGAAGAAAACTATGCTTGGTGGGGCCTCACTGGCAGCCTTTATGGGTTTGCCTGTTGAAGATGTGATTTCCCAGACTACCTCAAAAGTTCAGAGAAACTCAAGCCCTTCCGATTTAAAGATCACCGATATGCGTGTGGCCGTCGTAAGGGAAGGCGGACAGAAACCAATCATTCGTATCGATACAAACCAGGGAATATATGGCTATGGAGAGGTAAGGGATGGTGCCGACCCACGTTATGCCCTCATGCTCAAAAGCAGGATCCTGGGGCTGAACCCATGTAATGTGGAGCAGATTTGGAAAATCATTTATCAGTTTGGGAACCATGGCCGGCAGGCTGGTGGCGTTTGTGCCGTTGAGATGGCCATGTGGGACCTGGCAGGAAAGGCATGGAATGTGCCGGCCTGGCAAATGCTGGGTGGCCGGTATCGTGATAAAATCAGGATGTATGCCGATACACCTTCCATTACAAATGAAGACAAATTCAGGGAGGTAATGAAATTAAGGCTGGAACAGGGATTTACCTGGATTAAGATGGACCTGATGCTCGATATGATCAGAAATGAAGAGGACGTAATTGTTAACAAGAAATTCTGGGAACAAATCCCCGGCGGACTTGGCCAGTATGATACCCGCGATTACATGAACTATGGCAATGCCCTTCACCCGTTTACACAGGTACAGCTTACAGAAAAAGGGATTGACCGCCTTGTAAGTTTTGTTGACAGGGCACGCAGCATTATCGGAACGGAAATGCCACTTGCCATCGACCACTTCGGGCATTTCGACTACAATAACATGATTCGACTGGGCAGGGCACTCGACAAATACAGGATTGCTTTCCTTGAAGACATGGTTGCCTGGTTCTACACCGATCAGTGGAAACGCATTACCGAAGCAATTGAAACGCCAACCTGCACAGGCGAAGATATTTTTGCGCTGAAGGGAGGATTTAAAAAACTCATTGACGAACGTGCAGTTGACATCATCCATCCCGACATCGCATCTTCGGGCGGACTGCTTGAAACAAAAAGAATTGGGGACTATGCAGAGGAAAACGGTATCCCGATGGCAATGCATATGGCAGGGCTTCCAATTACCCTGATGGCTAGTGTCCATTGTGCAGCTGCCACACAGAATTTCCTTGCCCTCGAACACCATTCGGTTGATACACCCTGGTACAACAACCTGGTAACAATGACTGGCAGCAGAAAAATGTTTGAAAATGGATATGCCAATGTTCCGCTTGATGCTCCCGGTCTCGGGATTGAACTCAATGAAGATGAAATCAAAAGACGCCTTGACCCCAGGTTTGAAAACTATGGATATTTTAATCCTACCCCCGAATGGAACGAAAAACGTTCACACGACAGGACCTGGAGCTGATCGCAAAATGGGCTGCCAATATAATTGACAATCAAACAAAAGTTATAAAATATGAGAAAAACAATTTTCACCGTTTGCATTTGCATAGGCATTTACCTGGCAGGAAATGCACAGATAGTTCCCCCAATGGACCTGATGAAGTATTACACTTCAGCATGGAACGGACCAAGGGATGATAATGGCCGTCCACTGGTTTCAGATGAATTGCTCGACCGCCTGAAGAATCTTTCAATTGAGGAAGTGTGGGGCGCACTCCGAGGTGAGGGATACCGCTCACAATATGAAGGCAACTGGGAAATCCTGCACCCCGGCCAGGTTTTTACAGGCCGCGCACTAACCGTCCAGTACATGCCCTCAAGGCCCGATATGTTGAACAACATTACAAAAACAGGGGAAAAGGAAGGCCGCATTGGGGCCACCAACTCATGGCCCATTGATATGCTGAAGGAACGCGATGTATATGTGGCTGATGGTTTCGGCAAAATTATCGATGGTACCCTGATTGGGGATAACCTCGGAAATGCCATCTACTCCAAATCAAAAACGGGGGTCATTTTCGACGGCAGTGCACGCGACATGGAGGGACTGGCACAGATTGAAGGTTTCAATGTCTTTGTACGCGGGTTTGACCCCTCCTATATAGTTGACATGATGGTTACCGGGATTAATGTCCCCATCAGGATTGGCAGGGCTACGGTGCTTCCGGGCGATGCTGTCCTTGCAAAACCTGCCGGTGTCATCTTTGTGCCCGCCCATCTAGTTGAGAAGGTTGTATTGCAGGGCGAATTTGTTGTCCTGCGCGATAAATTCGGACATGAAATGCTTCGAAAAGGAGTTTATACCCCCGGACAAATCGACACAAGATGGACCGACGAAATCAAAGGGGCTTTCCTGAAATGGCTCGATGCCAACCCGGGTGAACTCCCCATGTCGCGCGCCCAGCTCGATGAATACATGAAACAAAGGACCTGGTAAGGCCATCCCTCATTGAAAATACAGTATTGATTGCTGCAGACGCTGTAATAATGCATACTGTATTTTCTTTTTGTAATTTCTGCTGCTTATGTTTGTTTTTATTATACATTCCATGAAAATTCCAACTATTCTGGCTGCATGTGTTACAGCATTCGCAGGGTGCAGTTCTCCCCGCCAGGTTCCAGCTGAAGAACAACAACTGCTTGTTGGTTTGCGCAATGAAATCACTGCTGATTTAAACCAAAACCTGTTGCCATTCTGGAAGCAAAATTCGGTTGATCATGATGACCCGAATGAAGGTTTCTACGGCGCAATAGCATATGACGGGAAAGGAATTGCCGGTGCATCAAAACACAATGTCCTGTTTACCCGTTACCTGTGGACATACGCTGCAGCTTACCGTACCCTTGAAGATAAAGAAGCACTTCAGCTGGCACACCGTGCCTACAGGTATCTCAACAATTATTTTGTCGACAGTAAAAACGGAGGGGTTTTCTGGATGCTTAACGCCGATGGTTCAGTAGCCGATTCAAGTAAAATGACCTACGGACTATCATTTGCAATTTATGCTTTTTCTGAATATTACCGGGTAACTGAAAATGACAAAAGCCTTCAGCATGCAATCCAGATATACCGGCTGCTTGAGGAACATGCTGTTGACCCTGATTATGGCGGGTACCTTGAATCATTCACTGCCGGATGGGAATACATGCCCGGCAAAGGAATGGCTGAAGGACAGGCCAAATCAATGAACACCCATCTTCACCTGCTTGAAGCCTATACAAATCTTTACAGGGTATGGCCCGATGAAGGGCTGAGAAACAGTTTAACCCGCCTTATAGACATCTTTTGGGACCACATCCTGAATCAGGAAACCTGGCACCAGGAACTATACTTTGAAAGAGACTGGACAGTACATGGCCGCTACGACTCATACGGCCACGATATTGAATTCTCGTGGCTGTTTGATGAAGCAGGAAAAGTTCTGGGCGACAAGGATGTCATCAGGCGGATACAGGAAGCATCAGTTAAAATTGCCGAAGTTCAGTTACTGGAAGGAATGAATGATGATGGTGCCATGATTTATGAGAAAATTGGCGACAACCGGTTCCGCAAACATGTTTCATGGTGGGTCCAGGCCGAAGCTGTTGTTGGATTCCTCAATGCATGGGAACTCTCGGGCGATAAAAGATTCCTTGAAGCAGCTGTTGGTGTTTGGGATTATATTAAAGCAAACATGATTGACAGTGAACATGGCGGCTGGTTCCCAAATCTCGATGAAAACGGGAATCCGCGGCAAAATGCCAATAAAGGAGATGGCTGGACATGTCCGTATCACAACAGCAGGATGGGTTTTGAAATATTTGAAAGGCTTCATGACCTTTAATATATCCCCCTCAGCCTGATTCCTGTAATCAGCAATAAAAACTATAAAATGAACTATAAAATGATTCCCTATTTTGTCCTGCTTTCACTGGCAACTGCTATGGCAGGATGTTCAACCGGGCTGCAGGAACAGCAAAGGCCAAACATTCTTTTATTTTCTCCGACGATCATGCCACACACGGCATTGGTGCTCAGAAATGCATTCCAGGCTTGAAAACGAACGCGTTAAACTTGAAAACAAAGTGATATTGAAAGCCACATCACGCCATTGCCGGTAAATTCAATGACCTGCGCATAATGAAAAGCCGCAATTTTTATGTAAATTGTAAAAAGTAAACTGAAAGATTGTGAATATGAACCAATATGTATTGAGATTCTCATTAATCCTGACCACCTGCCTGCTAATCATGAGCTGTAACCTTAAAGATGAAACAGGCTCACAGCCCAATATCATTTTTATCATGAGCGACGATCATGCATACCAGGCCATCAGCGCCTACGGGCACGGACTGAATGAAACCCCGAATATCGACCGCCTTGCTCATGAAGGGGCAATCTTTTCACGGGCTACTGTCACAAATTCAATATGCGCCCCCAGCCGGGCTGTCATGCTCACGGGCAAGCACAGTTTCGTGAACGGGAAAGTCGACAATGTTCAGCCCTTCGACTGGAACCAGTCAACCTTCCCTAAACTGCTGCAGCAAAACGGCTACCAGACTGCTTTGATTGGCAAAATCCACCTCGATGGAACTCCGCAGGGTTTCGACCATTATATGGTTCTGCCTGGTCAGGGCCATTATTATAATCCCGATTTTATTGTAAACGGAGAAAGGGTAAGGATTGAAGGCTATTGTACCGATATCATTACCGAAGCCACAATGGACTGGCTCAGGACCAAACGCGATCCCAACAAGCCTTTCCTTCTTTTATACCATCATAAGGCCCCTCACCGCAACTGGCAGCCGGCACCTGAATACCTTACCCTTTATGACGAGGATGTTTTCGCACCACCTGTCAACTTCTTCGATAATTATGAAGGACGAGGCACTGCAGCAAGGGAGCAGGAAATGCAAATCGACGGGCATGCCCTTTGGGGCCATGACTTTAAACTGATTGTTGACCCTGCCGGTGATACTACTGAATTCATTAACGATTTAAGGAGAATGACCCCTGAACAAAGGGAAAACTGGATGGCCGCCTATGAACCAAAAAATCAGGAATTCCTGCGCAATATGCCACAGGGTGAAAAACTTGCCCACTGGAAATTCAACAGGTACATCAAGGATTATCTGCGAACTGTGAAGTCAATTGACGATGGTGTGGGCGAACTGCTCGATTACCTCGATGAACAAGGACTTGCCGGAAATACAATTGTGGTTTATACCTCCGACCAGGGATTCTACCTTGGAGAACACGGATGGTTCGACAAGCGGTTCATGTATGAGGAATCATTCCGTACACCCTTGCTGATGAGGTACCCCGATGAAATAAGTGCAGGTACAGAAATTGGAAACCTCGTGCAGAACCTCGACTTTGCACCGACATTCCTCGATTATGCCGGCGTTGAAATTCCCGATGAAATGCAGGGCGAATCTTTCCGCAGGCTAGTGGCCGATGATACGGCAGAATGGCGCGATGCCGTTTACTATACCTATTATGAATTTCCCTCTGTACACATGGTGAAGAGACATTACGGCGTTGCCACCGACAGGTACAAGCTCATGCATTTCTACTATGATATTGATGAATGGGAAATGTATGATCTGGATGTAGATCCAAAGGAAATGAACAATGTTTATGACGATCCGGAATATTCCAATATAAGAAATATGCTTCACCAGAAACTTGAAGAACTAAGGGAATACTACGGCGACAGCGATGAACTGAATGAAAAATTCCTGAAGGAATACCTTGATCATCAGAAAAAATAATAGCTTTTCATTAAATATCTGTTGTGGATGTAAGGCTCATCATGTAAAAAAATTGTAACATGCTGCTATACGAAATTTGGTTATTTACCAAATCATATTTACATTTAGCCATCAAAAAAATATTGGTTTATGATTTCCATACCTTCAGAAAATCAAACAAATGTGACTTCCGGTAATTTACTTATGACAGACATGAGAAACAGTTCATATACCTGAACCTAATTAATAATTAACCTTAACAACATGTCAAACAGCCAAAACAGGGAACCAGGAATAAAACCTTCCGGAAAAACGGGTAAAAACAGGTATTTCCATTACCAGAAAGTCATACTGAACACCATCTCAGAACCAGCCTCTTACTTCGACAGGAAATACAGGTACATTTTTGTGAACAGTGCGTTCAATAAATTTTTCCAAAAAGAAACCAGCGATGTGGTTGGCAATTCAGTCGAATTTGTATGGGGCAGGCAAAATTATGAAATACTGGAGCCTTCACTTGAAAAGTGCCTGAAAGGACAGAACATTTCCATCCAGTTTGAAGGGATTATCCCGGGGAGCGGTTTCAGGATTCTGGATTTGCATTTCTATCCCCACCGGAATGCCGCAGGTCGGATTGATGGAATCATATCCACTTCCAAGGATGTAACCGAACATAAAAAAGCAGAACAGGCGTTAAAGGACAGTGAAAAGCGCCTCAAGGAACTGAATTCGACAAAAGACAAACTGCTGTCGGTGATAGGTCACGACCTTCAAAGCCCCCTGAGCAACATCATAGGCTTTTCTGAACTCATAGAAAAAGGATATGAACAATATACCGATGAGGATATCAGGCGATACAATAAAATCATATACCAGCTGTCCCAGTCATTGTCAGGCCTGCTCGAAAACCTGCTCACCTGGGCCCGCTCACAGAGGAACCAGATAAAAGTCAGCCCAAAAGAAGTAGCCGTACATATGGTCGCTGAGAGATGTTTCGGACTGCTGATGCATAATTTCACCCAGAAAGAAATACAGTTTATTAACGATATACCCGCCGAAACCCTTGCCTATGCCGATGAAGAAATGATGACAATCGTCATCCGCAACCTGATGTCGAATGCATTGAAATTTACACACCGTAATGGTACCATCAGCCTGGGAGCGAATACCTCAGGAAAAATTGTAACCGTCAGGGTAAAGGATAATGGAACAGGCATTGTGCGGGAAAAGGCAAGGCATTTGTTCCATGCAGGAAATCAACAACCGGGACAGGGAACTGAAGGAGAAACAGGGACAGGGTTAGGATTGATTATATGCAGGGATTTTGTTGAAAAAAACGGCGGCAGGATATGGGTAGAAAGCGAACCTGGCGAAGGCTCTGTTTTTTCCTTTACCTTACCGGCAGCAAAAACAACGGAAAAGGAATTCCTGTTGACGGATGTGGTAACCGATGATCAAAACAACCTGCAGGCTTTAGCCTGAAAGTGGAACTAAATTTTGACCGGCAAAAGTATCATTTCCTTCAAAAAAGTTTAAATTTGCAGCACTTTTACTTAACGGAACCAAAATTCCGGATTAACGGGGTATAGCGCAGCCCGGTAGCGCGCGTCGTTCGGGACGACGAAGTCGTCGGTTCAAATCCGGCTACCCCGACAAACTCCAAAAGCCTGGTATGAAATACCGGGCTTTTTTTATCTGACAGGACTGAGCTTGCTCAGAGTCCTGTCAGATAAAAAAAGACCGCGTGAGCGCAGCGAACGGGCTTTTGAAGTTTGAATCATCCCCAACTCGGATTCACCCTTTGGTAAATCAGGCTATTGTTCCGGTTACATGTGTCAATACAACGCGTGAGCGCAGCGAACGGGCTTTTGAAGTTTGAATCACCCCACAAGAAATCAG
>OBJA01000533.1_pt1 | contig 32488 bp, 22 predicted proteins | sample 1519751 | NCBI WGS metagenome assembly OBJA01 (sample SAMEA3881238, study PRJEB22517) | soil metagenome | biome: lake sediment; feature: soda lake sediment; material: sediment, water from around vicinity | place: India | collected 2013-12-23 | depth 3 m
TAAACGTATCCTAATATCTGAAGGATTAGGTTGTTTTATCAAGCTTTCTCTAAATGAAATGAAACTATCATAATCATTTGAGCCAAACATAAATAAATCTGATTTTTTCATAATCTCATAAGAGATAGATTCATTATGAGTAATCTTGTAAATTAAAAGACCCTCAAATCCATTTTCTAATAATACATCTATCTCTCTTTCAGAATGTGCAATTACTCCACATAAGCCATCTGCAGTAAGCCGAATTATCAGTTTTTCATAGTTTACAATCCAACTCGTATCTTTATCATAATTATGAATATCTGTAGAAAGTATGCTTAGTTTATTGTGTTCATGTAAAATATTGATTTGAGAAACCAGCCTGTCAGTATAGCTTTTCCAATATAGAGAATCACAAACTAGAGGTAATTTTGTTGAGATAACATATGTATTAAGATTGCTATTAAGTATCGGACTCAAAAAATATCGATTATAATCCATAATAAGATTGTCATCCCTTATTTTATTATATGTATCAGGTTCAGAAAAATACAAACTGTCTCCATAGCTACTGATGATATCAGAATACTGAGAAGCTTTTAGCATATACTCTTGCACAATGTCTATCGAATCATCATTAAGAAAATCAAAGCCTGATAAATATCCGCCATGTATTGGTGTTGCAGAGTTACTTTCTTTAATAAGATCCAGATTTTTCTCTAATAAAATAAGCAATGAAATTGATTCAATAAGATTATGATTATCAACAATTGAGTCTACAAATTTTTCATCTAAGTTATAAAAGGCTGCTTTACCTTTTGAAAAATAATCTGAACCGGTTTTTGAATGACTTTTCTTAAAGATATAAAAAATAAGAGCTGCAATCAATATGACTGCAATAAATAATGATAAAAAAGTAATAATTTTTATACTTGAGTTATTCATATTTGGGCATTAACCTGTAATAACATTTCCGCTTGCATAATCATACTCAGAACCCATCATACTATGTGGTATTGAATAAATCAGTATCAAAACTATTGCAGCAATGAGAGCAAGATATGGTCTATCCTTTTTAATATTCCCAAGCACTGCAATCAGATAAAAAACAAAGCTGATTAAAGTTTTGTTGTCAGTAAGATCTTTACCAAAGGGCCAACCTGTCCAATAATCTCCGAAAGCGAATTTCTGAATTATTGGACCAAATATTAATCCTCCTGCAACAAGCAGAATGAAACTGATAATTAAATACTTTTTATACTTTTTCTGTTTGAAAGCAACGAGTAATCCTGTTGCGTTTGAAAATAACATAGCAAGAAACATGAGGAATATATGAGGAATCATATAAACTGCAGGAACATCACCTCTGAAGCGAATGATTACAGGTTCTTCTTTCGCAACATAAACATCTTTATTACCATCTTTCAAAATAAGATTATACGCTAATTTTCCTGCAGCAGGCTGGACAGGCAACTTCCCCTTTAAAGTACTTCCTTCTCTTTGCAAGTCTACGGACTGCCAATCCAGATTTGTTGGATATGGTTTATAATGGATAACGCCTTCGACATGTAAAGGAATATCGTCTAAACTCACATAAAAATCTCTACTAAGAACATGACTTCTCTTTAATTTGAAATTATAATCTTCCCCAGCAATTTCAATCTTGAATTTTCTCGGATAAGTTGGCCCAGTAGATCTTTGATAAAACACAGCAAGTAAAGTAATTAGAATAGCTACAGTCCAAATAATAATTTTAGTTCTCATCTTATATTTTTATAATTGAATTAATAATACGAATTTTTCAGTATCCCTAAGAATATCAACATTTATTAGGTCTCCTTTTTCTAATTGGTTTAATCTGTACATATACTCATGAATATCCTTCACAGACTTACCATTAATTGCAGTAATAATATCACCGTTTTTCATTCCGGCTAATGCTGCAGGACGACCTGCTGTCACAATTTCTACTCTAAGACCATTATTTTCTGATGTGGCAAAATCTGGCATCAATCCTAAACTAACACTCCTACCGCCGTGTCGTTGAGTCGTTCTTGTAAGTGGTCCAGCTTCAATAAAACTTAATATTGAACTATTTTTCTCCATATTTAAAAGCAAAGAGTAAATCATGTCAGATATTTTTGTCAATCCCTCATAATTCAATTTATCCGCTGTATCATCAGGTGTGTGATAATCGGTATGTGCTCCTGTAGAGAAAAACAGAACAGGGATTTTTGCTGCATAAAATGAAGCATGGTCAGATGGTCCTGCTCCTTCGCGGGATAATAAGATGTTAAAATCCGAATCTCCCAGCACAGAACTAATTATTTCATCAAATTCGGTAGCAGTTCCAACCCCACCTATTTGGAGAGAATTATCAGCTTTCAATCTGCCAATCATATCGAGATTAATCATTAACTTTATTTTATCTTTTGGTATAGGTAGATTCTTAACAAAGTGTCGTGAACCAATAAGTCCTTTTTCCTCCGCACCAAAAGCTACAAATATGTAATTATTCTTTCTATTCTCTACCGAGCTTAGAGCAAAAGCAAGCTCAATCATTGCCGAAACTCCTGAAGCATTATCGTCTGCCCCGGGATGTACATTTTCATATTCCGGTTTACGACTATTACTCCCATGCCCACCAAAACCCAGATGATCATAATGGGCTCCAATAACGATAAATTCGGCATCCATAAAATCGGAATATAAAAATCCCACAACATTAAATGTTTCAGTAATTCTTGGGTTTACATCTGTACATGCATTTATATGAATATTCGTTTCAAACGCTTTGCTTTGTCCATCTCGCGTAAAGTTTTCTAGAATTGATATTTCAGTGTTATAATTCTTAAGAATATCATTTGCAATATTTCTACTTATCAATAATACCGGAATATTGACAGATGCTGAATGATTTCTCTGAAAATAAAGTTCATCTTTTTCATCATATTTTTCTCCTGAAACAAAAATGACTCCACCTGCACCCTTATCCTGAGCAAGATATACTTTTTCGATATCTGCAGCTGATTCTCCAAAACCTGTATCATAATTTTCTGTCTCTGGATTACCTCTGAGAATTAAAACCCATTTTTTGTTTACATCCAGATTTTTATAATCATCATAATTATGATATTCATTATTTACAGAAAAACCATAATGCACAAATACCAGATTTGTTGACAAATCCGCATTAGCTGAGAAAGGAGCTGTAATAAAATCTTTTCCATATTGATAGCTCAATTCATTCACCGAAAAGCTGTTATTATCCCCGATTTCGAAGCCATTATTAAATGTAAATGACTTTAGCATTGAGCCACCATGACTTAACAATCCAGCTTTATTAAATTGCTCTGCTATATATTCTACGGCAAGAATATCTCCAATTGTACCAGGATAGCGACCTTGCATTTTCTCGGAGGCTAATTCATTTACGTGCTGAATAAACCGGTCTGGAGTAAAAACATCTTCCTGGGAGAATAAGTTTACTGAAACTGCTGCGAATGAGATATTAATAAATAATAAAACAAACAGCCTTAGTATATTTCTACTAAAAAAAGATGATTTTGCATTAAAATATTTATAAATCATAATGAGAAAATTACACCTTAATTAATCGTCCAAACTTTTGCTGCAGTTTTCTCAATAAACCTTATTATACCATTTTCTTTATTAAAATAAACTTTATCAATATTTGATTGGGCATTCTCATCATTCACAATCATTAAAACTTCATTGTACTCTAATGCTCCGATTTGTAATTCTCCTATATAAGTAAGTTGCGGCATAAGTTCAATATACTGAAAATCATTAAAAAAATCAAATTCAAATGAAAACTGACTAAAATTAAACCGAAATACCTCCTGATTGTTGTTAACATTAAGTACTATTTGCAGGAAAAGGAATGGGTTTTCTTGTCCGGAGTTTTTCACCCATATTTCTGCTGATGTTTCACAATGACATATATTATGTAAATCTTTACAATTATATTCATAAGCTTCGGATTTCTTAACCTCTACAATTTCAAGTTTTCTTTCATTATTCTGATTATCCCTGAATTCGATAATCATTCCCTCGTAATATGCAGCAGGAATTATTTGATGATTTGTGAACTCAGGACAAACAATATTTCTTTTGCATGCGACAGAAAAAAATAGAATGCTAATTGCGCAAGTGATAAAAATTAGTTTTTTCATAGCCAAACTTTTTAGCAAATTTAGAAAAAAAGCGAATAACTATAATTGTTTTGATAATTATAGTTTAATATATTATTTTTGTTATTAAAGGAGACTTTACATATTCCTATGTTTTTTAAAATCAAAATATTTGCAATAATTTTTTCGGGATTTTTCAGTACTTCTTTCGGAACAGAAATCTACTCACAAAATGAGTCAATCAAAAAAAATGTAATTCCTGTTATTTTCAAATCCGTCAGATACAACAAGCTAGCAGAAGATTTTTTATATAAAGAAACAGAAAAGTCTCATAGATATGCATTTGCGGCTTTGAACCATTCATATCTGCCCTCGGATAAAGCGAGATCGATGTATAATATTGCTGAAGCATATTTTATAAATAATGATTTCGACAATGCAATTTATTGGTATAAGAATGCTTTAAGGCTTAACAAGTCGCTGCTTGATTACTCAAAGACTGCTGATTGTTTTGCAAATATTGGAATCATCTTCGAGATAAAAGGAGATTTTGACTCAGCCCTGAATAACTATAATGAAGCTTACCTCTTTTATGAATTAATAGACAAACATAAAGGCATGGCAATGATTCTTAACAACATTGGAATTTTGCATACATCGCAAGGAAACTACGAAAAAGGATTTGAATATTTCCAGAAGTCTTTAAAAATTGAAGAGCGGATTGGTAATAAAGAAGGAATATCATATTCTTTAAATAATATTGGTCTTGTTAACAGAAAAATGGGCAGACATGATAAAGCAATAGAATATTACGAAAAATCCTTGATTATAAAAGAAGAACTCGAAGATTATCATGGAGTCGCTATAACATCAATAAATATTGGTAAAGTTTATGAAGAGAATGAAGATTATTATGAAGCCAATATTAAATATAATTTGGCACTAAAGAATTACAAAAAAATCAATAATCTTGAGGGTACGGCAACAGCCTTAAACAATATTGGAACAATATATTTCTTGACAGAAGAATATGACAAAGCAACTGAACTATATCAACAATCCTACGAATTAAGAATGCAGATTGGAAACAAAAGTGGAATAGCAGGTTCTTTACATAATTTGGGAAGATGCAATATGATAAACAAAGATTATCATATTGCAGATAAAAACCTAAAACATGCACTCGAAATTGCGTTAGACCTAAATAACAAGGAATTGATTTCAGGAATCTATGCCAGCTATGCAGAACTGATGAATGAAATTGGAAACTACCAGAAAGCATATAGTTTTCTCAGTTTGCACAAAGCACAGCAAGACAGCTTACTAAATATTGAGAATCATAGACAAATAGCAGAATTGCAAACAATTTATGAAACAGAAAAGAAAGAGAATAAAATTCTTTTACAACAAGTCTTGTTAGAGAAAAGCGAAGCAGAGATAAAGCGAGAAAAACAACAAAAGAATGCTGTTTTAATTATTGTAGGTCTGCTTTTAGTTCTATCATTTTTTATATATAGATTGTATGTATTTAAACTGAAGACTAATAAGATATTGGCGAAACAGAATCTTCAATTGAATGATCTTAATACAACAAGGAATAAGTTCTTTTCTCTAGTTTCTCACGACTTGAGAAATCCATTCGGGACTTTGGTTTCAGTTTCCGGCATGTTAAATGAAAATTTTGACAAATTAGATGATGAAAAGAAAAAAATAGTTATTAATACTATAAACCAATCTGCAGTATTAACAAATGAACTTTTGGAAAATATTTTAACCTGGGCTACCACGCAAACAGGAAAAATATCATTTAATCCAGAAGCATTTAACTTAAATTATTCAATTGAAAAAACTTTACAACTTTTTATTAACGAAGCTGAAAGAAAAAACATACTAATAGGATTTGAAAGAGGGGAAGATATATTTATCGTTGCAGACAAAAACATGATTGAGACTGTAATCAGAAATCTTTTATCGAATGCAATAAAATTTACAGAAAACGGAGGATTTATTAGCATAAAAACATACATTAAATCAGACTACATATATATATCAGTTGCTGACAACGGCATTGGATTAAATGAAAACGATCTTTCAAAATTGTTTAAAGTTGATACAGATTATAAAAAAATTGGCAAATCAAAAAATAAAGGTACAGGATTAGGACTTATTCTTTGCAAAGAATTTATAGAATTGCATCATGGAAAAATATTCGCCGAAAGCTTACCAGAGGGTGGAACAAAATTCACATTTTCTTTACCTTTGAAAAAAACATAGAATAATGAATAAAATAAAAATAATTTTAGTTGACGATCACGAAATAGTTAGAAATGGCATCAAATCACTTCTAATTCTGAACAATGAAATTAATATTATTGGGGAAGCAAGTGATGGAGAAGAATTATTTAACATTCTTAAAACTGCGAAACCTGATATTATTATACTCGACATTGAAATGCCCGGACTATCAGGGTTAGAGATAGCAGCAATTCTGGATGAAAGTCATCCTGAAATAAAAAAGATATTGCTTTCGGCTAATATAAATGAGGAAAACATTAGACTTGCAGTTGAAGCCGGAGTGCTGGGAATACTTCCAAAGAACTGCTCCCACAAAGATTTGATACAGGCTATTGAAAGTTCTATACGAGGGGAGGCATATTACAATAATTTTGTTACAGATTTACTAATTAAAAATTACCTAAACAGAAACACTATAAGCAAAAAGTTTTCAAGCCAAACTACAGAATTGAGTCATAGGGAAATTGAAGTAATTAAGTGTTTTGCGGATGGAATGATTTACAAAGAAATAGCAGATAAATTAAACATAAGCCCAAGAACTGTGGAGTCGCATAAAGTAAATATTTTGTCTAAACTTCAGTTAAATTCAATAATAGATATTGTTAAGTATGCAATAAAAAACAATTTGGTCGAGATATAATAATGTACTAATAATTGAAATAATCACAAAACTAAATGAATATTTACAGTTATGAAGTAGATACAAAAATCATATTCATACCTAAAAAAGGTGTATGATTTACAAAATTATTTATTATTTTTGTTGTGTTGACTAAAAAACCAGAAAGTTGTGTAACAAGATTATAGAACTATATAGTGTTTTCAAATCATTTACTTTTTTTTAAAAAATAAATTAATTCAACTAATTATAATTTAATCAAATTTTTATGGCTGCATTTTTCTTTAAAGATTTCAACAATCAATATTCATTAAGTAAAACATTACGTTTCGAGCTTGTTCCCGTTGGCAACACTTTACAAAACATCGAAAAAAAGGGGCTTATTAACAAAGATGCTGAAAGAGCAGAAAGTTATAAAAAACTAAAAAAAACTATTGATGAATATCATAAGTATTTCATCGAAACGGCACTAAAAAATGTCAAATTGTCAGGATTGGATGATTATTTTGAGCTATATTCTCAGTCTAAAGAAAACAGGAATGAAGATGATTTTAATAAGGTAAAATCAGATTTGAGAAAAGAAATTGCACAAGCTTTTAACACAGGCGATTCACAAGAACCATATAAAAGATTATTCGGGAAAGAATTGATTAAGGAGGATTTAGAAGAATGGTTAAAAACACAACCTGAAAAAAGCGAACTGCATTATGATGAAGGATTTAAGAATTTCACCACCTATTTCACGGGGTTTAACGAAAATCGAAGAAATATGTACAGTGAAGAAGAAAAATCGACTGCAATTGCTTACAGATTAATTCACGAAAATCTACCCAAGTTTATAGATAACATTAAAGTCTTTAATCTTATTAAAGAAAAGCATCCTGAATTAGACTTTTCGCCGATTTACACCGAAATGGAAGATTTGATTCAGGGAGCAAAACTCGAAGAGATTTTCACACTCGACTTTTTTGATAATCTACTGACCCAGAATTGGATAGAGTTTATTAACTATATCATTGGAGGGAAAACGCCGGCAAAGGGTAACAAAATCAAAGGACTGAATGAATATATTAACTTGTATAATCAAAAGCAGAAAGACAAAAAATCTAGGGTACCGAAGTTTAAACAACTTTACAAGCAAATACTCAGCGACAGATCCAGTATTTCATTAAAATACAATGCATTTGAAAATGACAGTGAACTACTTGAGGCAATAGAATACTTCTATAATTCCGAGCTTTGTGAATTTGAAATTGACTCTAATAGAGTAAATGTTTTTGATGAAATTAGAGAACTAATCGAGAATATTGAAAGCTATGACTTAAATGGACTGTATATTAGAAATGATCTTGGATTAACAAACATCTCACAACGCATATTTGGAGTTTATAGTGTTTTTAAAGATTCGATGTCATACTATTATGACCATTTTGTTGATGATAAATATCAGGATAAACTTGTACAAGCTAATACTGAAAAAAAACTCAAAGCTCTTACTGAAACTAAAAGAAAATGGAACAGTGATTTTATTTCTATTGGATTATTACAGGAGTGTGTAGATAAGTATGTAAAAACACTTGATAGCGAGCATGAGATTAGCAAAAAACATACAGGTTCTGACATTATTGGGTATTTTAGGAAACATAAGCTAAAATCTGATGAGACAGAAGATAATCAACAAGATAAAGAATTATTCTATTCAGTATTATCACAATACAGAGGAATAAAAGGCTTTTTGAATAGTGCAAACAATCAAGATGTTTTTTTAATTCAAGACAAGGAGAGAGTTCATCAATTAAAGAGCTTTTTGGATAGTATATTGGAGTTGATTCATTTTGTAAAACCATTACATATACAGGAGGATAATGTTTTGAAAAAAGATGAAAGCTTTTACAGCCAGTTTAATCCGATGTATGACCAATTAAACAAATTCATTCCACTTTACAATATGGTAAGAAATCATCTTACGAAAAAACCTTACAGCAAAGAAAAAATCAAACTCAACTTTGAAAATTCCACATTATTGGATGGATGGGATGTTAATAAGGAGCAGGACAACTCAGCTGTAATCCTACGAAAAGATAACAATTATTATCTTGCTTTAATGGATAAAGATGGGAAAAGAACTTTTAAAGATGCTCCTAGAACCGAACAAAAGAATGGTTCTTATGAAAAAATGAACTATAAACTATTACCGGGAGCCAATAAAATGTTGCCAAAAGTATTCTTTTCCAAGAGCAGGATAGAATATTTTAAGCCTAGTGAAGATATTCTTACAAATTATAAAAATGATACGCACAAAAAAGGAGCAAGTTTTAATATTAATCATTGCCATGGGTTAATTGACTTTTTCAAGGAATCACTTAATAAGCACGAAGACTGGAAGCATTTTAACTTTAAATTTTCTCCAACAAAAACTTATGAAGATTTAAGTGGTTTTTATAGAGAAGTTGAGCATCAGGGATATAAAATAAGTTTTGATAATATTTCGGATGATTATATAAATGAAATGGTTGATGAAGGAAAAATCTATTTATTTAAAATTCATAATAAGGATTTTTCTCCATTTAGCAAAGGCAGACCTAATCTACACACATTATATTGGAAAGCTTTGTTTGAGGAAGATAATATTCAAAATATTGTCTATAAACTTAATGGACAGGCAGAGGTTTTTTTTAGAAAAAGATCTATTCAGGAAGACCATAAAATCGTCCATAAAGCCGGAAAACCAATTAAAGCTAAAAACCCGTTAACTCCAGACTCCGAAAATTTATTTGACTATGATATCATCAAAGATAAAAGATATACTGTTGACAAATTTCAGTTTCATGTACCAATAACACTTAACTTTAAAGCTACCGGAGGAGACAATATTAATTCAAAAGTCAATACTTTTCTGAAAAACAACCCTGATGTTAATATTATTGGTTTAGATAGAGGAGAAAGACACTTAATTTATCTTAGTTTAATTGATCAACAGGGCAAAATAATTAAACAAGAATCCCTGAATACAATAATTAATGAAAAACGAAGTATAGAAACACCCTATCATACTTTATTACATCACAAAGAAAAAGACAGAGACAAAGCACGAAAATCTTGGGATACAGTTGAGAACATCAAAGAGCTTAAGGAGGGCTATGTCTCACAAGTGGTTCATAAAATAGCAGAAATGATGGTTGAGCATAATGCTATTGTTGTTATGGAAGATTTGAATTTTGGCTTTAAGCGAGGTAGATTTAAAGTAGAAAAGCAAGTATATCAAAAACTGGAGAAAATGCTAATTGACAAACTTAACTACTTGGTCTTTAAAGATTTTGATAAAAATCACATTGGAGGACTTTATAAAGCCATGCAGTTGACAAGCAAGTTTGAAAGTTTCGCAAAACTTGGAAAGCAAAGTGGTTTTTTGTTTTATGTTCCAGCATCATTTACAAGTAAGATAGATCCGGTAACCGGATTTACAAACTTTTTATATCCGAAATATGAGAATATAGCTAAGGCAAAGGATTTTTTTGAACGATTCGATTACATACAATACAATAAGCAGGAAGATTATTTTGAATTTGCTTTTGACTATAATAATTTTACAACTAAAGCAGAAGGACTTAAAACTAAATGGGTGGTGTGTACACACGGCAAAGAGCGATATAGATATAATCAACAAACAAAAACGAGCGAAACAGTTGATGTAAGTGCTGAAATTAAATTATTATTAGACAGTAACAATATAGATTTTGAAAATGGTAAGGATATTAAAAAATCCATTGTTTTATCAGATAGTAAAGAAGTTTTCGCTAAACTGCTACACTTCCTATCTTTGACTCTTACAATGCGTCAATCAAAGTCAGGTACAGAAATAGATTATATTATTTCTCCTGTTAAAGACAATAATGGAGTGTTTTATGATTCGAGAAATGCCGGCACTTCGCTCCCAAAAGATGCAGATGCAAACGGGGCATATCATGTTGCCCTAAAAGGATTATGGTGCTTGCAACAAATTGATAAGGCTGAGGATTTTAAAAAGATGAAGCTGGCAATTTCTAATAAAGAATGGCTTGAGTTTGTGCAGAATAGACAAGAGTCTAAAGGTCTTTGAAAATTTCTACTATTGTAGATGAGGATCCTAATCTTGTGCAATTCTGGGTCTAAAGGTCTTTGAAAATTTCTACTATTGTAGATTACTGCTTTTACTTTTAACTCCAAGTAATGTCTAAAGGTCTTTGAAAATTTCTACTATTGTAGATTGTGGGAATTCTTACCCATTCGTCGTGTCTAAAGGTCTTTGAAAATTTCTACTATTGTAGATGAGCTTGCTATGCAGATATTGTTTATGTGTCTAAAGGTCTTTGAAAATTTCTACTATTGTAGATTCCAGTGCGGTCTCATATTATTCTAGGGTCTAAAGGTCTTTGAAAATTTCTACTATTGTAGATTTTCTGTTGTATGATCCGTCATTATTGTCTAAAGGTCTTTGAAAATTTCTACTATTGTAGATTATGGTCAAGCCCCCCTTGTCAAACAGTCTAAAGGTCTTTGAAAATTTCTACTATTGTAGATGAGGGAACAAAAACTGATGCATTTAAAGTCTAAAGGTCTTTGAAAATTTCTACTATTGTAGATAAAATTATACAATGGTTTGATAGGTTCAAGTCTAAAGGTCTTTGAAAATTTCTACTATTGTAGATTTGTATGCTGTCAAATGCAGTAATAAGCGTCTAAAGGTCTTTGAAAATTTCTACTATTGTAGATCAAAGCTACAAATACGTTTACATTAATCGTCTAAAGGTCTTTGAAAATTTCTACTATTGTAGATGTAGTTAATTAGGGTAACAGCATTGGGTGTCTAAAGGTCTTTGAAAATTTCTACTATTGTAGATTAATTTATAATTAGTCCATCCAAACTTGTCTAAAGGTCTTTGAAAATTTCTACTATTGTAGATAGGCACTGAAGCCAGGGAACTGTTTAACAGTCTAAAGGTCTTTGAAAATTTCTACTATTGTAGATATAAGATTTCATCTCTATAATTTTAATGTCTAAAGGTCTTTGAAAATTTCTACTATTGTAGATGGGCTTATTTTTTCGTAAAGTTTTAAAAGTCTAAAGGTCTTTGAAAATTTCTACTATTGTAGATATAAGAGCAAACTTGTAATTAAAACTTGTCTAAAGGTCTTTGAAAATTTCTACTATTGTAGATCGATAGTAATTGCTTGCCTGACTACTGTCTAAAGGTCTTTGAAAATTTCTACTATTGTAGATATTGAAGAAAAAATCGTTAATGTAAAAAGTCTAAAGGTCTTTGAAAATTTCTACTATTGTAGATTAAGAACGCACAAGCCTCAGCGAATAAAGTCTAAAGGTCTTTGAAAATTTCTACTATTGTAGATATTGATTCCGTAATCAATGCCGGTTAGATGTCTAAAGGTCTTTGAAAATTTCTACTAATGTAGATTCATCTTTATAATTTTATGATTTGTGAAGTCTAAAGGTCTTTGAAAATTTCTACTATTGTAGATTCGTGGAAACCATTTGGTTACAGTAGTGTCTAAAGGTCTTTGAAAATTTCTACTATTGTAGATAGGCAGAAAAGATTTAAACGTGAATTATGTCTAAAGGTCTTTGAAAATTTCTACTATTGTAGATTTTATGACGGCAGTTCGTTGTTGAGAGTGTCTAAAGGTCTTTGAAAATTTCTACTATTGTAGATTGAGGAAGCCGAAATTACAGGTTTTACTGTCTAAAGGTCTTTGAAAATTTCTACTATTGTAGATTTATCACAGGAAGTTTCATGTATTTCAGTCTAAAGGTCTTTGAAAATTTCTACTATTGTAGATCCATCGTGTTTTTTAGGACTACTTTATAGTCTAAAGGTCTTTGAAAATTTCTACTATTGTAGATCCCTTATCATATCTATACATAAATTCGTCTAAAGGTCTTTGAAAATTTCTACTATTGTAGATAAAATGCCGATACATTGTTTTGTATAAAGGTCTAAAGGTCTTTGAAAATTTCTACTATTGTAGATTTGATTATCTCTAGGATCTAATTTAATGTCTAAAGGTCTTTGAAAATTTCTACTATTGTAGATATACTCATTTTGTAGTTCTCCTTTCTTGTCTAAAGGTCTTTGAAAATTTCTACTATTGTAGATTAGATAATTCTGTTGAGAAGCAAAACACGTCTAAAGGTCTTTGAAAATTTCTACTATTGTAGATATCCATGATGTTTTTTGCTTTTGTTAATGTCTAAAGGTCTTTGAAAATTTCTACTATTGTAGATGCAAGTGAAATATTCCTCGCTATATTGTCTAAAGGTCTTTGAAAATTTCTACTATTGTAGATTTTGAGTTATTAAGCCATCACGATTATTAAAATAGTAGCATAGCAATTTTTATTTACGGATGATTACACATTTTTTTGTATAAATTATTGTTGTGCACTTCTTACTGTTATAAGTTTCATGATGCTATTTTGTAACAAAGCATTTAATGCAATTTCTCAAAAAAAGATAATGAAATTCTCCGACGAGTTATATATTTTTTTCGCATGTTAACACCTCTATCGTTTATATATAATGAAAATTAAGCACTAAGTCAATTCTTTTAGCAGAGGATTATATAATATTTTTATAATATACTGTAACATACGACAGATATCCATGGTATATCTTTGACAAGACATTATTAACTCTCACTAAATTGAATTCAAATGAAAAAAATAATTCTACTTACTTTTATAGTTGCTATTTCACTATTATTTCCAAAAAATAATTTCAGTCAAATCCCTGATTTTGATGCTGTTTCTAGTTTTGCTGTATTCTCCTCTGCCGGCGCATTTACTAATGTAGGACCATCAGTTGTCACTGGCAATGTTGGAAATAATGCGGGAGCATTTACGGCATTTCCTCCCGGAGAATTGAACGGAGAAATACATAGTTTAGATGCTATTTCGGCTGAAGCTGCCATAAGCCTGGCTTCTGTTAATACAGCATTTCTATCAATGGACTGTATTACATCAATAAATCCTGCAATAGGTAATGGGCAGGTGATTACTCCGGGGATTTACTGTCAGTCGGCTATTTCTACATTATCTGGTGATTTAATTATAGATGCACAGGGAAATCCTAACGCCATATTTATATTAAAATTTGGAAGCACATTCACAACATCAGCGTCATCAAATATTATTCTTACGAATGCTGCCTCACTTTGTAATATTTATTGGCATGTTGTAGGGGCAGTTGTGCTAGGTGCGAATTCATCTTTCGGTGGCACTATCGTTAGTAATGGAGCAGTGACTTTAAATGATGGTGCAGTTCTATTAGGTCGGGCTTTTACAACAGCCGGAGCAATTTCTCTTACTAATAATATTATTAATATAGCAGCCCCACCGGCAGCATCTATAATTTCCACTGACGAGCCAACAACATTTTGTTCAGGAGGAAGCGTTGTTCTTTCAGGAAACATAAATGGTATTTGGAGTACTGGTGAATCAACAAATGAAATAACTGTTAACCTTGAAGATTATTATTTTGTAACAAACTCGAATGCATTTTGCAGTATTGAATCTAATCATATTAATGTTGTGATTAACCCTTTACCTGATGCCACAACAGGAAATAGCACAGCTATTTGCAACGGCGAAAATTTAATACTTGGTGCTGCTGCAGTTATAGGAAATACCTATGCTTGGACACCGGAAATCGGATTAAGTGCATCAACAATTTCAAATCCTATAGCACAACCGATTGAAACCACAACATACACATTAACAGAAACAATTACTTCCACAGGTTGTATGAATACAAATTCTATTACTGTAACTGTTGACAATATACTAATAGCGTCTGAAATATCTGTTGATGGACCAACAAGCTTTTGCGAAGGCGAATATGTGATGCTTTCAGGCAATATTAGCGGGACATGGAGCAACACTGAATCCATATCAACACCCACACTTATTGTTTACACAAGTGGCGACTATTATGTTGCCGACACAAATACTTGTAATACAGTTATGTCCAATCACATTATAATAACTGTTAACCCACAACCGGCAGCAATAACAGGAAACGATGTTTCTATTTGTGATGGAAGCTTTGCATCGCTTGGCTCTGCTGCAATAACAGGACACACTTATTTGTGGTCACCAGCAACCGGTTTAAATTCAGTAACAAGTGCGCATCCTTATGCCAGTCCTTTAATATCAACAATCTATACACTGACTGAAACAGATACTGCAACAGCTTGCTATAACACAAATTCAGTAATTGTAACAGTTAATCCTTTGCCTCCTGCTATAACCGTATCTAATGTTGATATTTGCATTGGCGAGTCTGTGCCAATAGGTGGCAATTCAACAACAGGAAATACTTACTTATGGTCCCCTATAATAGATTTAAACTCCTCGACAATTGCTAACCCTAATGCAAGTCCTTCAGATACTATAACTTACACCTTAACAGAAACAATTATTGCAACAGCTTGTTCAAATTCAAATTCGGTTACCGTATTTGTAAATATTGCCCCAAGTATTATAACACAACCTGCTGATCAGACTGTGCTAATTGGAAGTTCGGCTGTATTTAATATTGAGGTAACAGGAACAAACCTTAATTATCTGTGGCGAAACGGACTAACAAACCTTATCAACGGCAGCAATATATCTGGAGCCAATTCCAATTCTCTAACAATAATTGCTGTAAGTCTTGCAGATACTAGTAATTTCTATAATGTTGTCATATCAGGAATGTGTTTAGCTAATACTATATCACAAAATGCATCCCTGTATGCACTTCCATTAGATGTTGTTTCGCCTGATATCACAAATAAAACTGAAATAGCAAGTATTTTCCCTAATCCATTTTCCAGTTACATAAATGTTTTTGTCAATGATCCGCTTCAAACTAAGTTAGAAATCTCTTTTTATAATGTCTTGGGGTTGAAGGTCATGAGCAAAATTCTAAATCAGGAATTGAACATTATTGAAACAAATAATCTCAAACCAGGCATTTACATTTATTGTGTAAAAAACAAAGATAAAATTCTGCAATACGGTAAATTAGTTTGCAATGATTAATGCTAAACCTAATTGATTTTAATAACTTAAAATAACGACAAAATTGAGATTGTATACAAGATAGGCATTTGTTTATGAGTGCTAAGTATTTTACTCTTGAGTTATATTGTCACATAAATTAAACTATTAAAAAATACAATAATCATGTCTGCAAATGCTTTTTAAAAGTTATTTAATATGTATTCAGTCGAATTTTATTTATATTTACTGCCTAACAGTTGTTAATGCTATTTGCAATAAAATAAGGTTTACTATATTATGATAATAAAACTAACTCTACGAAATAAAAAACATCTTACGAGGTTGTCTAAAACAAAACGGAAGGATGCTCTTACATTTTCATAAAAGAGTTGATGTCATTGTTGTGTGAAAACTGCAAGCGTTATAGAAGGGAAAAGGAGATTTCTGAAAATCCTTAAAAGAGTAGGAAAGATTTAATTACAAAAGAAATGCAAATGACAAATTTTAAAATGCAAATAAATGCTACTTTAATTGCAATAATCTTTTCTGCGGTTTTATCTTTCGGAATCACTTCTTGTAACCAAAGTTCTAAGAAAGTAAATACTTCGATTGCACTAACAGAGATAAATGTAGTTATTACTGAGCAAGAAGTATTGAATGTGCAAAAAGCATGGAGTGATGGGATTGTTAAAATTGGAAAAGTATATGCGGAAAAAGGAGACTACAAAACAACTGCGATTGAACACATAAATAACTTTTACAATTATCAGGAAGGCACAGTATTGTTTAAACCAACTTTGACATCAGAAAAGCAATTCCGTACTAGTTTTGATGGTGCTTTATCTTATTTCGTAGGAGGGGATAACAATTACCCTGAGGACAAAGGATTTGCCTTAAAGCCTTACAGTTCAGTCAGATGGGAAAATATTGGAACAAATATTATTGGAAATATGGCAGTAGCGATGGGAAACTATTATTTCACACCCGCTAAAGGTGGTGATGAAATAAAAGTTGAGTATTCCTTTGCCTATACTAAAGATAATGATGGTAATTTGAAAATTATTCTTCATGACTCACACCTACCCTTCTCACCCAACAAAAAGTAAAGTACTAATCGCTTTTATAATGTATTAGTAATAAGTGTTTCCGGTCAGTTATTGAGAATGTAATGTTTCAAAAAATACATGAATAATTCACTAAAAAACATCTATATTAACTAACTTTGCAAAATAAAAACTGAGTTTATCAGGTTAGTCAGTTGAAATAATACTATAATAAATATGGAGATAGGAGAAAAAGAATTTGTAAAAGTTGTTGATTTAGACTATGCTATCTCACAAAGTACCAGCAAGTTAATCCGAAATTTACCTAGATTCGTGAAGCAAAGAATGAAAAAGATTATTTGCCAAGACGAATTAAACAGAATTCATAACACATATATTAAAGACATTGGTATAGACTATGTAAACTCTCTACTCTCGGAGTTTAATATTGAAGTAAAAATCCAAACAAGCGGTAATCTTGATAGTTTTGACAGAGGAATCTTTGTTGCCAACCACCCTCTTGGAGGTATTGACGCACTTGCTTTTTTACATAGTATCCACAAACTAAAAGGTAAAGTAATATCACCTTCGAATGATTTGTTCACTTATATCCCGAATTTGCATCCAGTAATTGTAGGGGTAGATGTATTTAGTAAAAACAATAAAGAAAAAATCAAACATGTTAATGAGGCTTATATGTCCGATGCGCAAATAATGATTTTCCCTGCCGGCATGGTCTCACGTAAAATTAAAGGTAAAGTTCAGGATATTGATTGGCAAAAATCTTTTATTAGTAAGTCTATCCAAACAAAAAGACCTATTATTCCGGTATATATTTCCTGTCAAAACTCTAATAAATTCTATCGAATAGCAAAAATTAGAAAATTATTAGGCATCAAAATGTTTATTGAAACTCTTTACCTCCCTCAAGAAATGTTGAAGAAAAAAAACAGCAAAATAGAATTGACTTTTGGCGAACCTATATCTCATACTTTCTTTGATAAATCGAAAAATCCTTTGGAATGGGCTAAGTATGTTAGGACAAAAGTGTATGAGATTGGCAACAATTGTTAATTTTGAACTACACCTTCTTTTCGGGATAAATTTCTAAAATGACCATTTTACTTGCATAAAAATGGCTAACATTTCCAAAGAAAAGTCGTTGTCATCAAAGAAAAAGTACTGTGCTAAAATGCTTGCATCGATGTTTGTGATTACTGAATATGTTAGATTTGGACTAACATAAAATGCATTTAAGTCGGGCATATAAGAACCTGCTAGGCTTGTGCTAAAAACAGGTGATAAAGGATACATTACACTAGTTGTAATAGCATATTTTGAAATAAAAATATTATCTGCTCTCATTGGTTCAGTCATCATAAAAATATTTTGTCCAAGTTTGTTATGTCCCCCATTGTAAAGCCCTTCCACTAGGACATAAATAGTATTAGGAAAAATATAATCAAAAGAAACTGAAGCGATTAAATCAAGATCGGCGTCAGAATTAAATTTATCAAAATCATTAAAAAGGCTTACCTCTCCTTTAAATCCGCTTGCGCCAATACTTCCTGCCCATCCTCCACCAATAGCAAGTCGATTTCTATAGTATCCACCAATTAGTTGAAAGTCATAGGCATTTTTATTGAAAGCATACATCAAAGCGGCGGTAGAATTTTCTATATCCTTATCAGGACTAAATGCAAAATCTATTCTCGAAAGTTCACCAGTAAAATATTGCAATCTTAATGCGTCTGCTCCCGGTCGCTCGGGGTAATCAATGTCAAAAAATGAATAAGTATTAAACAAATCATTTGGATTTGAGACCATGTTTATGCCCCAGTTAATACGCTGTCTTCCGACCCGAATCTGAAGTTTATCCTTTTTCCAGTCAATAAAGAATCTATCCGAGGCAACATGCCACAGCCAATTGTCTCCGTAATATGGAACAAATGAGGCATTAATAAGACCATTATCTTCTTTTAGCATATCAACAATAATCGGAGAAAAGTTCTTTATCATATCTCCTGAAACAAATCTGTTGCGTATTTCGAAGACAAAACTAAAATTCTCATTTGCTGAATAATTCATATTTATTCTATTGTGCAAAGTATTATTAAAATTAAAAGCTTCAATTCCTTTTGTAAAGTCAATCGCCGGCATATCTTGAAAATAACCATTAAGGCTAAATTTGTTTTGTTTTTCCATTCGATTAGTAATATCCTGAGATTGTGCTAATTCTGAAATCAGAAAAAACGAAAACAATATCAAACTGAATATAATATTTTTTTCAATAATTGTCATTTTTCTTCATCTTTACTGACAGCACCATCAACAAGTGTAATAACTCTCCTTGCCCTATCTATTACTCTCTGATCGTGAGTAGAAAACAACAAAGTAATATTTTCTTCCTTATTTAGTTTTGCCATGATATCTAGCAAATTAAAAGCTGATTCTGTATCAAGATTTGCTGTTGGCTCATCTGCAAGAATAAACTTCGGACGTGAGGCAAGAGCTCTTGCAACCGCAACGCGTTGTTGTTGACCACCCGAAAGTTTATTTGGACGGACGTCCATTTTATCCTCTAAGCCAACCTGACTAAGCAATTCCTCCGCTCTTTCATTCATTTCCTTTTGACTACGTTTTTGCAAAAGCATAATAAAAGACACATTTTCTTTAGCTGTTAATACCGGAATTAGATTATAAGACTGAAAAACGAAACCAATATTTCTCAATCTGAAATCAATTAATTTACTGTCAGTCAACTTGCTTATATCATCTCCGTCAATAAATATTTTACCTTCGGTAGGCTTATCAAGTCCACCGATTAGGTTTAACAAAGTTGTTTTACCACTACCAGAAGGACCTACGATTGCTGTAAATTCTCCTTCTTGAATCTCAATATTTACATTGTTTACGGCTTTAACCGGAGCAACTGAGCTGTTGTAAATTTTTACCAAGTTTTCTGTTTTAATTACTGCCATGATATTTTGATTTAATTATTTTTTAATAAAACACTTTCATAATACTACTATTTGTTATTCTTTCCTTACTGCTTCAGCAGGATTTAGCTTTAATGCTTTGTATGCAGGATAAATTGCTGCTAGAACAGCTGTTATTAGAACCAAAATTGCCAAATTAATATAAAAATGACCATGTAAAACAGGATATATCACGGCATCAAAACCGTAGTCTGACATTACATCAGCTCCTAATCCACTTAAATCTAATCCAGTCTTATTAAGAATGTTTACAGTAAGTGAACCAATGAAAGTACCGAATAAAGAGCCTGTGATTACCAAAATACAAGTTTCAAGCAATATCATTGAGAATATTCTAAATTTCCCCATTCCAACTGACATTAATACACCTAATTCTCGAGTCCGTTCAAATATAGTCATCAGCATAGTGTTCAACAAACCGAAAGCCATTGCAAAAAGAATTATAATAATGAGAATCATCAGTGCCATTCCTGAAAATTCGGACATAAAACTAAGATCAGGTGAAATTTCACCCCATGTTCTCACTTCATAATCAGGAAATTCTTTTTTTAATACTGTTCTAAAATCATTTACATTTTCAATATCGTGTAAAAGTATTGCTATTTCATTTATTACTAGAGTGTCTCCTATTAGATACTTCAAATCACTTTGTTTTACATAGATAAATCTTTCATCATTCATTGTATTTGATGTTCTGTAAATACCACAAACTCTGAAAGATGCAGAAGTAATATCACCGTTTAAATCCTGAAAAGTCAGTATTATTCTATTTCCGTTTTCAATCTTCAGTTTTTCAGCCAGTCGAGCGCCAATTAGTACAGGATTTCTGCTTACAGATTCGAAATAGTCTCCTTCGATTAATGATTCTTCCCGACTTGTTGTTAATTTTTCCATTTCCATATCGATTCCAACAATTTCTACTCCTGAAGTCATCGATGCAGTAGCAAGCATACCGTTGGCTATTGTTCTGCCGGAAAAAGAGTATACAAGATTTGAAGATTTTAGAAAATTGAATATTTCTTCATATTCTGATATAGAGAATTCTGTTTGTTTTTCCTTAGCATATTCAGGAGAATGAATCTGTATGTGCGAAACCTGATTTTTAATACTAGAGTCAAATTGTTGCTGTATCATTCCTGTCATCAAAGCGGTAGCAAATATTCCTCCCCACAAACCAAATCCAATAGCCAATATAATTACTATACTTCTTGCTTTATTTCTCCACACATTCCTCCATGATATTTTTAGTAATGTTTTCATATAAATATATTTTAATAACTATTTAGCATCATCAATAACTCTCAGCTTAAACACTTTATATACCGGATATAATCCTATTAGTAAAGCAATTATAAAAATCACAATTGCCTGTGAATAGAATATTTCAGGAGATAAAGACGCAGGCATTACCGCATCAAAGCCATAATCATCCATCATTTGAGCCATTTCTCCACTAAGTTTTATAGGATACAAATGCAAGTACGAAACGATTGGAAATGTAATCATCAAACCAACAATAACTCCAACAAAACTTAAGAAAAAGGATTCTAGCAGACAAATAGTCGCCAATTGCATTCTTTTCATACCTATTGATATTAATATGGCAAACTCTCTTATTCTTTCCAACATCATTGTTAATATTGTTCCGAATAGTCCGAAAGCAATAACCACATATAAGATATAGATAATCATTTTGCTTCCTGCTGCATCTACCTCCATCATTTTAAGCAAATCGACAAGCATCTCCTGCCAGGTAAGCGCCCTATACCAATCGCTGTCAAGTGTATTGTTCAATTCGGCAGCTAAACTAACTGTTCTATTGGGATTTATTGGCATAATTATTAAGGATGATAATCTGTCTTCAGCATCAAAAAACCACTGAGCTTCTTTAAGAGGTAGATAAACAGTATTATTATTCAAGTCAGGGACAGAAAGTTTTATTATTCCTTTAACAGGATACATGCCTGAAGCGTTTACACCTTGAAATCCCTGACCTATCAAAACCAAAGTATCTCCAATATCAAGATTAAGAATACTTGCCAAACCTGCTGTAAGCATAATAGATTTATCGTCAGGCTCAAGAAACTTTCCTTTGACAAGATTATCTTGCAATTTATTAAAATTGTTTTCCTTTTGAGGGTCTATTCCAAAAATCATAGTCCCTTTTGTCTTGCTTTCAGTTGAAGCTAGTGCAAAACTTTGTAAACGTGGTACAGAATACTCAATTTGCTTTTCAAATTCCTCAAGTACTTGTTTCAGTTCATCATCATACAATAATAGATTATCAATTGAAGGCTCATCCTCATACAATACATCCTGAATCTGTATATATCCGGTGCTATAATTTACAAGATTTTTTATCATATGCTCATAGGAGCCTCTTTCAAAAGATTCTGCGGTAATAGCAAACAAAACTGCGAACAAAACTGATGCAATACTAATTACAGATCTTCGCTTATTCCTCCAAATATTCCTCCAAGCTATTTTTATAAGTGTTTTCATTATACGTTTTTTTACTCTGTATTATTTAATTAGAAATCCACATTTTCATAATTCAAACGAATTTTCTCTATCTGACATTCTTCAAATTCTGCTGTGAAAAAAAGCTGTCCTCAATAACAATATCAAATTTAGCATCTAGATATTCCAAAACAGTTTTTTGACTTTTTTTATCAGCAGGAATCATTTCCATTTTAGCCGGAATTTTTCTGCCGCCAAAATCTTTAATATCATCAAACAAAAGAGTTGAAACTAAAACATTGTCCTCATCATAATTCTCAATTTTCAACTGAACATATAAATCTTTTGAAACCCACATCAGAACTTTACCATAAACTATTGATGATTCAGGTTTTGGAATTAATTCTAGTACCCAGCAATCGTAACCATTATATGTTTCGGTTTTCAAAATTTTGTGCTTATAATCTTCTATTGTGGAACTTTCTCTTACCAGATCATCATTAGAAAAATCACTCCCCATCCACGATTGTGACATCATTGAAGGGGGCATTTTTATCATCCTGTCAATATTTGGAACATAATTCCAGATTTCTTTCCCTCTTTTCAGATAAGCAGTTCCCTTATCTCTTGCAGGAGCGGCTATTAGAATTAAGGAATAGTCTTCGCCCTTTGCCCATGTTTTCATTGTTACTTCACGAGTGTAACGAGGACGCACAGTTGTCATTTTCATTTCGCTATACGAAGACTCTCCCCTCATCTGATCTTCCATTTTTTTTATAATGTTTGCCGCCGACTCTTGAGAGTAAACAGCAACTGAACAAAGAATAATTAACTGTAATCCGATTATTGTCCAAAATTTTGTATTCATATTGATTTTATTTTAATTATTTAAAAAAAATTCATAGTGCAAATATATATTCTGAATAAACTCTCTCATAAAAAGTCATAGCGAGTGCCGTTTTTGGGTTATTGAATCAGAGTTTTTCTTTAATGAAAAGTTTTTTCATCCTTAATATAAATGCTGAAACAATATCGTTGGGGAACATTTCCGGAGTAAATAAATACATAACAGTAAATCCTTTTAATAATGATGTAAAAAACAGCATTTCTTCCTCTGGGTTTTCAAAACGTTCTCTGAAGTATTTCAAAATAAGCTGCTGATGCTTTTGGGAGGCTTCCGTATTTAGACTTTCTTTTGCCAATGCAAAAACCTCTTTCTGAAAAGAAAGTTGAGTATGCAATCTCCACAATTCATTATCTTTGCGCATCGATTCAACCATCAGCTCAAAGAAATCCTCCATTTCTTGAGTAGTAATCTCATCATCACTATCAGGATTTATAAGCAATCCTACGCGAATAACAAACAAATCCATTATTGAAATTAGTAAATCTTCTTTACTCTCAAAATAATTATACATCAATCCTTTTGAAATACTAGCCTCTTTGGCAATTTTACTGATTGATGTCGCATGATATCCTGTATCTGCAAATAAACGAAGTGCTGCATTAATAATGAGATCTCGTTTTTCTTCTCGAATATCTTCAAACTGTTTTCTTGTACGTGGTGACATAATAAAATTTTAGCTTATTTATGACTGAACGTTTGTTCAAAGATAAGTAATAAATTAATACAAAGAACTTTTATTACTATTTTTAAAAATGTATTAAATTCAAAATGTTAGCATGCTAAATTATAAAATAAATATTTCATCAGAAGCAACAATATTGTTTACACGACAGTACTCTGAGTAAAGTTTTTGAATAGCGAGTTTACCTCTTTCTCCAAAACTTGTAGTATAATCATTTACATAAAGATTTATATGTTTTGAAATAATTTCTTCAGTAGATATTTGTGACAAACTTTTAATAAAACCAATTGAGGCAATAGGGTGATTTGAGGCAAATTGAATACTATCTCCAACTAGATTTTGAATATCTTTTTTTATCTTTAATGGCAAGCTACGCTTTATTGCTATAGCACCAAGTGGAACTGGCAAGCTAAACTTCTTTTCCCATATTTTACCTAAGTCAGCAATTAGTTTTAGTCCCGACTGTTGATATGTAAATCTTGTTTCATGAATTACTAGTCCAGCATCACATTCGTCAGACAGAACAACCTCCTCAATTTCGGAGAATAGATACTCATTAGAATATTGCTGTTTTTCTAATTCAGGAAACAAAACTTGTAATAATAAAACAGCAGTTGTATTAACTCCGGGAGTAGCAATTTTACAATCTGCCAATTCGTCTGGATAAATTTTTCTTTTACTAATTAACAACGGACCGCAATTTTCACCAAGAGCTCCCCCTGAGTTAATTAGCTGATAATAATCCATCGACTGAAAATAAGCATTAAAACTTAGCTTTGAAATATCGTATATACCATTTAAAGCAGACTTATTCAATTCTTCTACATCAGCAAAATGTGCTACAAACTCATATGGTTCGATAAGAATTCTTTTATTTATCAATGCATCAAAAATATATGTATCGTTTGGGCATGGAGAGATTGCAATAGAAAGTTTCATTATAATACATTTTCATTAAGCAAAAAAACTGAAATAAATTCCGAATATTGTTTAATAGCGTAATCAATAGACCATTGTTGTCGAGGAGTAATGCCTATAATATTTGAAACCGCTCTGATTTGCAAACAGGTAATATTTTTGAGTTTAGCACACATCATCACTGCAGCTCCTTCCATACTTTCAAGAACGGTATTATTGGGTTGAGGTATAATCTCCGGTATATTCACAGTTACAGCAGCAACTGATTTAATGCTTTTGAAATATTCTGGAATGCTATCGTCAATATATAGTTTTCCTTTAACGAAAACCTGACTCATGCTTTTATTAAAATCGGAATCATATAAGTTAACAAACTCACCATTTTTGTAAAATCCGCAATCGGCATAATAATCTGAATTAATAAGAAATATATCATTTACCTTTGCAGTTAAAGGAAAAGATCCTGCAATTCCACAATTTATTATTAAGCTGAAATTTTCAATCTGCAAAAAGCGGCTTAATTCAAAGATTGTCGCATGAACACCAACGCCAGTAATAATCACTGATAATTGATTCTTCTCATAAGTATTATTCCCTGTTTTTTTTAAATGAAATTTAAGAATCAATTCCTTAACTTCGGTATATGTAGCAGCAACTATAAGATATCTTTTCATTATAACAGATATAATTTCAGGTACTCAAAATTAAACATATTAAATTATTTTTTTGTTATTTTGCGGATAAAACTAACTGATTATGGAATTTTCACTAAATGATGATACAAGCGGTTATATTAAAACCGAGAAATTCAATGAAGAAAAAACATTAAAAATAGCTGGACATTACAAAGAAATATTGAAGTTGATTGGCGAAGATACTGATAGAGAAGGTCTGTTGGACAGTCCTATCAGAGTTGCAAAAGCAATGCAATTTATGAATCAGGGGTATAATATGTCTGCAGAAGAAATTCTAAAATCCGCTATGTTTAGGGAAGATTACAAACAAATGGTAATTGTAAAGGATATTGAATTGTATAGTATGTGCGAACATCACATGCTTCCGTTTTATGGCAAAGTGCATGTCGCTTATATTCCCGACAAGTACATAACAGGGCTGAGTAAAATCGCAAGAGTTGTTGACGTTTATGCTCGAAGATTGCAAGTGCAAGAAAGGATGACAACACAAATCAAGGAGAGTATTCAAAATACCTTAAAACCTCTTGGTGTTGCTGTAGTTGTTGAAGCTCATCATATGTGCATGCAAATGAGGGGAGTACAAAAGCAAAACTCAATTACAACCACCTCAGATTTCACCGGTGCTTTTTTGAAAGATACTACTCGGGCAGAATTTCTAAATTTAATTGGTCGAAAATTATAACAAAAAAATATTATATTATGAAAGCTTACGTTTTTCCGGGACAAGGGTCCCAGTTTCCAGAAATGGGTAAAGAATTATACGAAACCAATCCTAAAGCGAAAGAACTATTTGAAAAGGCAAATGAAATATTATCTTACCGTATTACGGATATAATGTTTCAAGGTAGTGCAGATGACTTAAAACAGACAAAAGTTACTCAACCTTCTATTTTTCTGCATTCAGTTATAAATATACTGACAATGGAAAAATTCACTCCTGATATGGTCGCAGGACATTCGTTAGGTGAGTTTTCTGCTCTAACAGCAGCTGGTGCTCTCAGTTTTGAAGATGGGTTAAAGCTAGTGCTCAAAAGAGCTTTAGCAATGCAAAAAGCTTGCGAATTAAATCCATCTGGAATGGCTGCTGTTTTAAATCTTGATGAAGTAATTATTGATAATATTTGTAAAGAAATACCAGAAGTAGTTGTTGCAGCAAATTATAATTGCCCCGGACAAGTTGTTATTTCAGGATCTCATGCAGGAATTGATATCGCAATTGAAAAATTAAAAGAAGCTGGTGCTAAAAGGGCATTGAAACTACCTGTTGGAGGGGCATTCCACTCTCCTATTATGGAACCTGCTAGAGAAGAACTTGCTGAAGCAATCATGAACACAACATTCACAAAGCCTATTTGCCCAATATATCAAAATGTGGATGGACAAGCTTATTCCGATCCAGAAACAATAAAAAAGAATCTTAATCTCCAGCTAATTAGCCCTGTAATGTGGACAAAGACAGTACAAAATATGAGTATAGATGGGGCTAAACATTTTATCGAAGTTGGTCCTGGGAGCGTTCTACAAGGTCTAATTAAAAAGATTAGTCCAGATGCTATAACAGAAGGCATACAATAAGTCTAAAAATTTGAATAATAGGTATTACCGACTATTTCTTTATAAATGATAAAAAACTAATTATAATTTAATCTACATTTACAATTTTGGCGTACCGGAGTTTTTAGAGATACTCATTCCCAATACGATTTCATGTGAACCAAAACTGTAATTTGAGATTGAAGACAGATTATGATCATAAGAATATGCGAATCGATAGTTCTTATAATCTATTCCGAACATAATATTAAAAGCCTGAACTTGCTTATATCCTGCACCAATCCAAAATAGATTTTTCAAATGTGTTCTTACATTTATATCATAATATAAGTTTAATGGACTGTAGCTTAGCAATATAGATGGCTCAACTTTTACATCTTCGCTAAAAGAGTAATTGTATGCTCCGATTAGATTAAATGTTCGCAACAACCTGTTTTCATCTGATACGTTTCCGCCCAGACTAACATTAGGTTCAAGCAGATTGATAATTGAGATACCCGCAGAATAATTAGAAGAGTAAAATAACATGCCAAAATCTGCATCGAAAACTAAACGATTTTCTTTCGCATTTGTAATTACATCATCATTATCATCAAAAAATACATAGTTGGATTGGTCAATTCCAAACTGTAAAAACTTTGGAGATAAGGCAAAAGCAAGAGAATTTTCACCCATTTCGATATGATATGCATATGTAATGCCCAAACCAATAGCTCTGGTATTTCCGAAATAATCGTTAGTTAAAGCTATACCAAGACCGTAATATTCGGTTCTTGTGGCAAGATTTACAGATTGAAATCCCGGATTTTTATCAGCAAAACCTACAAAAAAGGTTTTTGCAAGCAGACTGACTTCGGTATTTTCACTATATCCTGTATATGCTTTATTTATAATATAAGGATTGGAAAGATAATTGCTTATTACCGGTTGTTGTTGAGCAAATGCAAAACAAACAGTAATTATAAATGCAAGACTTAAAACTAATTTTTTCATAATATGATGTATTTTTAAAATTATCTGATAATGTCAACATACCCACGCATAGTTTCAGAACCATCGTTCAAGTCAATAATGTATAAATACGAACCTGTTGGAAGATTTTTTCCCTGAAATTTTCCGTCCCAGTTTGATGAGTATCCGCTTGCATCCAAAACCATTTGACCGGTTCTTGCAAATACGCGTACGCTTGCCTGCGGATGCATTTCTATAAATTTGATTTGCCATGTGTCATTTTTTCCATCTCCGTTTGGTGTAAAAACTGTAGCAGGAACCAGACAAATAGAATAGGTATTTGTAATTTCAAAGTCTTGATGATACTCACAACCTATCATATCGCTTACTGTAACACTATGTAATCCAGCTTGTAATCCATCGGCAATCGTGTCATTTGCACCTGAAGACCATGAATATTCATAAGGTTGTGTTCCTCCTGTTACATTGATACTTATTGCTCCATCTGCAGATAAGGGACAAGACTCTTTCTGAGCTGAATAGTCAAAAACAAAATCCGAAGGTTTGTTAACTGTTTCATTAACAATAACCTGACAAGAGTTTGCATCAGTAATAGTAATAGTGTAATTTCCATGTTCAACATTTTGAATTGGATTATCAGTACTAGAATCAGACCACAAATATGTATATGGAGGTGTTCCGCCACTTACGATTGCATTTATTGAAGTAAAATCATCATCAGGGCAAAATCCATCAGTAACTTCTGTTTCAGCAATTAGCTCGCTTGGCTCTTCTATTACAAAATCGAGAATTTTAATACAAAAATCTGCATCTCTTATAATTACAGAATGTTCTCCTGCGTTTAATCCGGAAACGTTTTGTTCCTGCCCTCCGTTCGACCACATAAATGTGAAAGGTCCATTACCTTCTATATCCACGACTGTTGCAGAGCCGTCGTTAGCTCCGTAACAATTTGCATCATTAAAACTGATTTCGGCAGATATTGTAGAAACTATTTCAAACTGCAATATTGCAGCATCACTTATGCATGTTTCCGTTACATTTGTTTGTATCACATAATATGTATATTCGCCGGCTCCGTGGTGCTCAGCATCAAGAACTTCACCATCATTTATCCAATCGGTAAGATTTTCATCAGCATACCATTTTATATTTGTTCCACTTGCAGAAAAATCAGGCATTATTTCCCCCAGGCAATAAGTGCTGTTATGAGTTGAAATAATGGGGGGGTCGATTTTTGAATAATTAATTACCAAAGAAATAGCCTCGCTTTCGCAGGAATTGTCATTATCACTTTGTGTAACATAAAATGTGTAGGATCCTTCCTCAGTTACAGAAGGAGTATAGCTGGTACCAGTATGTATTTGATTTTGAAGTTCCTCATCATCATACCAATTTATAGTATTACCGGCAGCACCGGCAGCAGTAATATCAGAAATGGTTTCTCCTACACATGCATTTATAGTTGAGTGACTTAAAACTGGAATTGGTGGTGAATCATATATTTCAATATTCATACTTTCTGTATATGTATAAACCGTTTTTTGAAAGGTAAACATATATTCTAAAGAACCATTAGTTCCCTGAAAAGTAAAATTTCCAAATCCATTTGAATTATTTGGAGGAAGCATTATCTGAGTGCTAGCACCAGGAGTGTCTTCGCTATTGTTTACACAATTATCATTGGCATCAAGACTATCATGATCCCACACCCATAAAAAATATGGAGGATTATCAAGTTTAAGGCTTAGCAACCATTGATATGGAGGCCATTGATTATTGTAATATGCACTCTCAGTTGTATAAACAATATTATTTGATCCGTCTCTAATAATAATGTAAGGATCAGGTGCTCCATTAAATGGGTCGGTACAACCAACTGCTGTAACATCCACAGCAGTGAGGTAAAAGCCAATAGTGTCTATTGTTACAGAATATTCAACAGGATAAACTCCCGGAGTATCATAAATAACCGGATTAGGATTTTCAACGGTCGAGTTTTCTCCGTTCCCAAAATCCCATGAATAAGTATATCCTGTGGTTTGCATAAAAACAGGGGTATATCCGCCGGAGGGAATATTATTTGTGAATTCTACTTCAGTTTCTCCACAACCCTCTGTCGGACTTGCAGAAATGTGGACTTGCGAATAGCTAATAGTAAAAACGCTTAAGCCGAAAAACAGGCTCAAAACCAAAAAATGTTTAAAAAAAGTACTCATATCTTATTGAATTATAAATTGTTTAACTGATAAGCTCTCACCTCTACTGTTTGTGATTTCTAGCAGATATTGTCCGGCTGTTAAATTTGTGAAATCGAAACTATGATATTGTATATCGCATTTTATAAAAGACTTTTGCTCATCATAAATCTTTTTACCGGTAATGTCAAATACATTGAAGCTTAAATTCATATTATCTTTTAGATGAAACTGTATAAATAAATAGCCGTTTGAGGGATTTGGAAAACCGGATATTAAGACAAAGTCTTGGTAAGTTTTAACCTCAACAGGGTCGTTTGATCCATCAAAAGGATTATTAGAAACTAGCTCAGGAAAACCTTCGTAAGAAAATGATGCCCAATTAGCTTCTCTTAGAAAGTTCTCATTATAATTCAAATACCATGACTTACCCCAATTCTCATTAAAACTAAGACTATTAATGTTGTCAATAAAAAAGTAATCTGCTTGTATTCTATCATTTTTAATATCAAGAATGGAATAACCTCTATTTACGAGTTCAACCCATCTGACATGCGGATTTTGCCACGTAATAGCAGCAGACCCAATGCCTCCACCAAAGTTTATTGACGGAGAAGCAATACTTGAACAAATAAATTCTACTGCATGAATACAGCCCTGTCCATTATTTCCATAATCACCCAGAATTGGATTTGGAATATCATTAGCCCAAGCTGTATGAATATCTCCCGTTAGAATCACAGTGTTTTTAATATTCCACCCGTGAATAAAATTTAATAGCCTTTGTCTTTCGTGTTTGTATCCATCCCATTGATCCCTGTTTGCTGTCCATCCTAAAACTTCTAGAGGAACAAACATAACCTGATTTGCGATTACTCTCCATCTGTGGTTATCTTCATGATATGAATTGTAAAGGTTTTGAGTTAGCCATTGATATTGAGCTTCTCCCAACAAAACTTTGTCGGGGTGATCATTAGCCAAATCTTCCGGATCCATGCGGGCTTCGTTTCTAGTATCAATAAAAATTAAATTTGCAAGATTCCCCCAGTTTACAATTTTCCGGATATGATTATTTGGATTTGCAGGATCATTAACAGGACGCAGTGGCAGCCACTCAAAGAAAGCTTGTATTGCAGCAGCTCTTCTAACCTGAAAATCTCCCTGAGTAGCCGGATTATGGTTTTCAGCACCGTTTATCCATGAGTTATTCGCTATTTCGTGATCATCCCAGATAACATACCATGGATATTGCTGATGTATATATCTTTTATCCGGATCTAATCGATAATGAGAATATCTTGCCCTGTAGTCATCCAAAGTAACAATCTCATGGTCTGGAACAAGCCATCTATCCTGATGACTACCGTAATAATTTGTTCCATATTCATAGATATAATCACCTAGGTGTATAACTGCTTCAAAATCATTACGACTTGCCAAGGCTCTGTAAGCATTATAATATCCGTTATTATAATTTGAACCATGAATAAATGCAAATCTCAAGTGCTCCATTGTATTAATTGGTGCTGTTTTAGTTCTACCTACAACAGAATTTTTTTCCTCAGCATGAAAATAATAGTAATAATACGTGTAAGGTTCTAAGCCGGTAACATCTATTTTAACAGTATAATCAATTTCCGGTGTAGTTTGGAACGTACCACTCTTAACAATATTTTGGAATAGTGTATCTGTAGCAACAAACCAATCTACATCAATACTTTCTACACCATGATTAAGAGGTGTTACACGTGTCCAAATGATCACTCTGTCGTGCAAAGGATCTCCAGATGCGACTCCGTGATAAAATGGAGCATAAACAGGGTCGAAAGACTTTTCTAGCCGTTGACAAAAATCCTGTGCAATAATAATTTGGAATGTTAGGATAAAAATTGTTCCAAATAAGATTAGCTTTTTCATTTCTATTTAATTTTTATGATTCTGTGTATATCTGATTTGTCTTTATAAAGAATCAAA
>OBJA01000535.1_pt1 | contig 32242 bp, 28 predicted proteins | sample 1519751 | NCBI WGS metagenome assembly OBJA01 (sample SAMEA3881238, study PRJEB22517) | soil metagenome | biome: lake sediment; feature: soda lake sediment; material: sediment, water from around vicinity | place: India | collected 2013-12-23 | depth 3 m
GAAGCGGCGCCCCTCCTACGGGCTGTTATGTTAGAAAACAAGAGGTTTTAGCAAAAAATATCCTTTAAAGACAAAACAATCCCATTCCCCTTAGAATTTAAGGGGTTCATTCAAACGCCTGTAAAAGATTTCATCCATACTGTTATAAACAGACACTCTCTCTTTATGTCAAGAGGCTGCATAATATTATTAAACGAAAAAAAGGTGTTGCTGCAATCTCTCAAAGACGAAGTTTAAATCGCAAGCCTGACGAAACAGTCAACACCAATAGACAACTTTCTTTAACAGGTTATAGTAGATCTTACCAAAATTATTTCCTTTCTCTCTCCTTTACTTTTTTATAGCAACTTTAACAGCTTTTTGTGTTTCAATTGTTCCAATAGCATACGGTTTTCCTTCTAGCCATACAGCACGAATTCTGTTCAACAATTTTTTGGCTATTCTTATAATTGCAGTTTTTTTACTATGTCGATGCTTCCCTTTTGTAAGTTCATCAAATGCAATTGTAAGAACAGGATCTGTTCGAATTGAGATCCAGGCGCTTTCAATCAACATGTGCCGAATATGTTTACAATGACGATTAGTTATTCCTCTAATTACTTCAGAATTGTCTGACTTTGAAATCGATGGAACTAATCCTACATAGGACGCGAGGTGATCAAGATTTCTGAATCTTTTAATATCAACTAATTCGGCAAACAGTGTAAATGCGGTGATACAACCAATACCTGGTATTGTTCGGAGAAGCTTCAAGACTGGTTCTTGTTTAGAAATAATTCGTATTTCTTGTAATATCTTCAATCTAGCTTTTCGTATATGCTCTAGTTCCTGAATATGATGTTTTAACACAAAAGTTGTACTTTTTTCATTCAATGTGTATGTTGAGATTTCTTTGATATATGCTTGTGACCAGCGTTTATACTCATCGATAGAACTACTTTCTTTTGTAAAATTAAATAGAGCTTTAATACGACACTTAACCTGTGTACTACGGCGTGTATATTGAAGAAGACACCTTGATAATATCCTCATAGATTCCATATAAGTATTTGGTATGTATATACTCTGAAGAGATCCGTTGCATAACTCTCGTGACAATTTATTACTATCAATTGGATCATCTTTTCGGTCTTTTTCTTTATGTGTCGTTGGTACATCGGATGGGTTGACGATTATATTCTTAAAACCCAATGTATCAAGTTGGCGATGTGCCCAATAACCTGAAAAACCAGCTTCATATACGCTATAATAGGTCCCACCGGGATAGTTTTGTTTCATATACTTACTTAATTTTAAAGGTGATGGATCCATTGAAATTGTCTTCAGAAAGGTATCATTTGACCTTATGGTAACTTTCCAATTAGATTTGTGAACATCGATGCCTAAATAAAAACATTTTCCTGTGAAATCTAGTATTTTAGGTTCTCGCATAGAGCATCTCCTTTTAAAGGATTGGTTGTAAGTTGGTATAAACTAAATTACATTATTAGGGATGCTCTATCTTTCTTACTTTCTAAACATAATATCTCTCACTGGTGTGAGCCGGTATATATATCCCTGCGGCAGGAAGACTGCCTGGGTCTATATAAACGGGCATTCTTCACTGTCGTTTCAGGCATTACCCTTCGTCCTGGCTGGCGATCGTATAACTGCTGTTTACCTATTCTGTTTACCTTTGTTTTGGGCAGAGGGAAGCAGAAAACAGACTGAATTCGATACAATAAATTGTCTACATTAATTCTTTAGTGTTGTTAGTGGAAAAGCAAAAGTAGAGCTCTTCTCCGGATAGATGATAGTAGAAAAATAAATTGTAGACGGCATAGATACCTTTATTACTGGTACGAACATGGGGCGTAATCATGGTGGTGCAACAGCATAAATAGTAACATAAAAAATGATTTATAAGTAATAATCATCTGATCATTCCTTATCTCAACAGCACTTTTCGGGGAAACAGGATTAATGATGATATAAGCACTACAGTTTGAGGTACGCTTCGCGGCCACCCTTTACGGGTGTCGCGCACCGGACGACATGGCCTGGCACGACAGCATAAGCGCGCCACCCTGCGCAGCAACCAGAATATTCTTATCTTTTGGTATAGTAAACAGCATAGATACCTATTATTACTGGTACGCACCTGGGCCAACATTATGGTATGCCGGAGCACAGTACCAGACAATCAGGTGCCGTCCCCGGCAGGCGCCCGCAATCTTAAACCTGGGCCTGAATCCTGAATCTTAATCCCCAAATCGCGATTCTCAATCTCGCCATTCCCGATCCATATTCACGTAACCCTTGTTCGCAATTCATTATATTAAATCCATGTCCACACCTGCACTCACCCGCATTGACCCTCGTACCTCACCATTGTGGGATGAGATGGTCGGTGGCAGCCACTACCCCCAGTTCTTTCATCACTCATGCTGGATCAAGACGCTGGTTGATACGTATCATTTCAAGCCACTCTGCTTTATCGTTTCCGGGGATACAGAGTGCACCATTCCGATGCTTATAGTGAAAACGCTCAAAGGAAAGAGAAAAGCGGTGGCTCTGCCCTTCTCCGATGGGTGCGACATACATTCTAACGTGTTCTCAGACGATCTCCTGGTTAAGGGGCTTCTTCATGTTACTCGTACTGAGAGAGTGAACCTACTTGAATTCAGGGGAACAACACAGTTCAAGCCCTCTAAAGAGTCTTCCCACTCCTATTTTGGACACAAACTGTCACTTTCGGAAAATCAGAACCACCTTTGGAAAAACCTCTCTTCATCAAAACAGCGAAATATCAAAAAAGCTCAGCGGGAACCTATAACGGTTTCTTTCAGTACAAGCCATGCGGCTGTGCTGGAGTACTACCGTCTTCATTGTATTACCAGAAAGCACCATGGCCTTCCCCCCCAACCGGTCAGTTTTTTCGATCACATCCATGAGAATATCATAATGCGAGACCTGGGTGAGGTTGGGCTGGTCAGTAAAGGTACTTCTGTTATTGGTGGTGCGATCTATTTATTTTCAAAGCGTGAGGCGCTTTACAAATTTGGCGCATCGGATAGAAACCACCAGCAGATGCGGGCAAATGATCTGCTCATGTGGGAGGCTATTACGCGCTATGCTAAGAGGGGGTTTGCCACTTTTTCGTTTGGGAAAACAGAATCGTTTCACCTTGGTCTTATTCGCTTCAAGGAGGGTTTTGGTGCTAAGCGGATTGTAATGAATGATTATTGCTACGATGTCAGAAGCGGCGAGCGATTTCAGGATGCACCCAGTGTGAATGGCATTCACAATTTAGTGTTTGGACGCATGCCGATTCCGCTTCTCAGGCTCTGTGGCGAAATTATTTACAAATACAGCGCTTAGGACCGGATTGTATGATATTGCCCATAAAGTTATACTATACTATTAAGGTACTGATACCACGATGGTTACAGATTCTTTTTCGCCGAAAACTGGTACGGTTGCAACTGAAGAGATGTTCCTCGGTGTGGCCTATCAAAGAGGATGCCGGAAAAGAACCTGAAGGTTGGGTGGGGTGGCCCGATGGGAAACAGTTTGCAGTTGTTCTTACTCACGATGTTGAGTGGGAGAGAGGGCAGAAGAGGGTGAGGAAACTGGCTCATCTGGAGATGCAGTGCGGTTTCCGTTCATCGTTTAATTTCGTACCGGAACGATACCCCGATGATCCGGAGCTGCGTTCCTGGCTGCTCAATAATAGCTTCGAAATTGGTGTGCACGACCTCAAACACAATGGTAAACTCTTCAGTTCAAGAAGCCGTTTTGAGAAGAGTGTTCCATTGATCAATCGGTACATACAGGAGTGGAAAACTGAGGGGTTCCGAGCTGGTGCGATGCATCACAATCTGGAGTGGATTAGCGGACTGGATATCACCTATGATGCATCTACGTTCGACACCGATCCATTTGAGCCTCAGGCAGATGGGGTCAACACCATTTTTCCGTTCTGGTATGCCTCCAGTACTCACGAAGGAAAGGGGTTTGTAGAGCTCCCCTATACGCTGATTCAGGATTTTACACTCTTTGTGATCATGCAGGAGAAAACAAATAGAATATGGAAAGAGAAACTGGCCTGGATTGCAGAAAAAGGTGGCATGGCAATGCTTATCGTGCATCCCGACTATATCAATATGGAAAAAGAAAAACAGAGCGGAATGGAAGAGTATGATGGGGAAGTCTATTTGAACTTTCTGGATTATATTCGCACCCAATATAAGGATCGGTTTTGGAACCCCTTACCATGTGAGGTGGCTGGCTATATTAAAAAAAGCAGAAATCTGTTACAAACAGAAAGAAAATGCTTCCAGAGCGGACTTTGATCTTTTATTTTAGCCATTGCACATTGAAAGCAGATTTCCTGAACGCTACCTTTTCATCATGTATCACCATGCAGGAAAAATATGAAACCCGCAAAAGTATGTCTTATTGCCAAGTATTTCTATCCGCATGATACGAGGCTTGCTCAGCAGGTAGATACTCTGGAAAGATACGGTGTTCCCTGTGATCTTATCTGTGGTAATAATGGCACACAGGAGGTAGTGGAAAAGATTGGTTCGGTAACGATTTACCGGGTTTTCAAATTACGTGCAGAAAAGCAATCCTTTTTCATTTACCTGCTCTTAACCTTTACTTTCCTGAGAAAAACCATTTTAAAGCTGATCGCCTTGAGTATTCGCAACGATTACAGGGTAATCGTGGTGCATACGCTTCCTGAATTTCTTGTCTTCACCACACTGATTAACAAACTGTTTGGTTCAACCATTATTCTCGATGGGCGTGATATTACAGTTGACCTTCTGGCATCCAGGTGGCGCCGCAAAGGGATAGCAGTTGTAAGAATGGTGGCCATTTTCGTGGAAAAGTTAGTCACCGGTATGTGTGATGAGATCATAACCGCAAGCAGCGGGTTCAAGCGCTCGCTGGTGAGCAGGGGAGTACCGGAAGAGAAGATAAAGGTGATGGTTAATACCGCCGATGAAACCATATTTCGGTTTGATTCTGGCCGCACGTTCACAAAAATTGCTGAACAGGCGCGTCTGATCTATCATGGCACTGTTTCGGAGCGGTTCGGGCTTCTGGTTGCAGTGAAAGCCATGAAAACGATTTGCAAAGAGATTCCCGGCAGTGTTCTTCATATTTTTGGTTTTTTCGATCCGGCTTATCGGAAAAAAATCGAAGAGTATATATATGGGGCCAAACTGGAGGAGAGTGTTAAACTCTGTAAACCACTTCCTCTGGAAGAGATTCAAAAACAGATCCTGACGATGGATCTGGGTGTAGTGCCGTATCTCAGTGACACGTTCATGAATCTTGCGCTCTCAACCAAGACATTTGAATATATTGCAGCAGGGTTGCCGGTTACCGCATCGCGTTTAAAATCTTCAGAGGAGCTCTTTGATGATTCCTGTATTCAGTATGCAGAGTCTGGTAACTCCGATGATCTGGCAGAAAAAATTATAAGGATGTGTCTGGACCCTGAAGCCCGTGAAGGAAAGAGGAATCAGGCTTTTGCTGTATTTAACAAGTACTATACCAGTGCGGCACAGAGTGAGATGTATGTGAATATGCTTGCACCGTACCTGGGAATTGAAAGCGCTGCTTTGGTACATGCGACTCGATAGGACAATCTCTCTTTTATTAGCTTCAATTACCCGACGATACACAAACGGTAAAATTCCGATTTTGATGTACCATTCAGTGAGCCCTGTTGTGAAGAGCATGAAGCACCCATATTTTTGCACGGAAATTACTCCAGGTACATTTGAACTACATCTGAACTATCTTGCTGAAAACGGGTATACTGTCAAGCCGTTGTCGGAATTGGCAAATATGACTGACAAGACAGGCCGTGCTGGCAGCAGGAATGTAATTATAACATTTGATGATGGATACCAGGATTTTTTTGAGTATGCTTTGCCTTTGTTGAAAAAATACAAAATGCCTGCAACTATGTTTATACCTGCTGGTTTGATAGACAAAGGGGATTGTGAGCTGGAAGGAAGAAGGCTCATGAGCTGGGAGCAGATCAGGGAGTGCTGCAAACAGGGGATTGAGATAGGGTCGCACAGTCATACACATCGTGTTCTTGTGGATCTTAGCAGTGATGACCTGGCGGCAGAACTATGCAATTCAAAAGTACTACTTGAAGAAAAACTGAATACTGAAATAACCTCTTTTGCATATCCTTACAAATTTCCTGAAGAAAACAAAAGATTTGTCATGCAGTTATGCAAAATGTTAGAGATGAATGGCTATAAATTCGGGGTTACAACACGAATCGGTTTGTTTAAGTATGGGAATTGTACATTGCAGATGAAACGGTTGCCAGTTAACGAATTCGACGATATTTTGCTGTACAGAGCCAAATTGAATGGTAACTACAATTGGATGTATGCATTGCAATATATTCTCAAGATGTTCCGATCAGTAATCAATTCAAATTAGATGGTAGTGAAGTCAAATGCTTACGCATGAGTGGAAAAAATATGTATTGATAACACCGGCAAAAAACGAAGAAGCCAATATTTGCAAGACTATCGAATCGGTAATTGGCCAGACAGTGCAGCCTGCAGAATGGGTGATTGTCAGTGATGGTTCCACAGACCAAACTGATGGTCTTGTAAAGAACTACTGCTCAAAATATGATTTTATTAAGTTTATCAGAAATGAATCTCCGGCTGGTAAGGACTTTAGTTCGAAAGTAAATGCTTTCAACAAAGGTCTCGGGATACTGAAAATAAAGGATTACTCTTTTATCGGAAACCTTGATGGAGATGTTTCATTTGAGGCTGATTACTTTGAGAAGATTATTGGTTTTATGCATGATGAGCCAAAGTTGGGACTCGCTGGTGGTCTGGTCCATGAAGTGTATGATGGAAAGATAAAACCGATGAGGACGAGTCTTAACAGTGTTGCTGGTGCCGTGCAGTTATTTAAACGGGAGTGTTTTGAAGGGATAGGAGGGTATATTCCTATCAAAATGGGTGGAATAGATTCTGCTGCGGAGATCTGCGCCCGGGCTGGTGGATGGAGAGTTGCAACCTATCCTGAGATCAGAGTCCTGCACCATGGCCGAGTATTAACCGGAAAGAGTGGTCCTTTGCAGACAATGTTTCAAATGGGGTTAAGCCACTACATGCTTGGTTACCATCCGGTTTTTCACATTGCAAGCAGTATTTCCCGTTTTGTGCAGCGGCCTTTGGTTGCTGGAGGAATATTTTACCTGTTGGGTTATCTTGCGGGTGCCGGTCGAAAACAGACTATTGTTCTTCCCAGTGAGGTTGTGAGTTATCTGAGAAAAGAGCAGATGTCGAGACTGCGAAAACTGATTTTCTGATGTAGTTTGGAATGTATGACTCCTTTAGCTCTAACTCTGATTCTCTCTTCAGGTTTTTTTATCATTGTTCTACCGAGAAAAATTGCGCTTTCCATTCTTCTTGCTTCAATAACACTTATCCCCATGAGTGCGTTAGCCATTGGTCCTGCAAGTTTTTTCCCAGCTAGAATTTTGGTGTTTTTTGGCCTTATCAGAACGTTATTCAAGGGTGAAAGGCTTTATGGCTCTATAAATAAAACCGACATCGTAGTAATCTTGTGGGCATTGGCTATGATAATCACCCGTCTGGCTGCGCCTAGACTGGATACAAGCATTATTCTTAGATTTGGTGAAACGTACGATGTAATTGGCATCTATTTCCTATATCGATTTTTGATAAAAGATATGGATGACATTCAGGTCGTCTTTAAAACCGCAGCAGGAATCTTTTGTGTGATGTCAGTATTCATGCTTTACGAGAAAAGTGCACATCATAATTTTTTTTCCTTTTTGGGTGGTGTTTCTCCGTTTCCAGAGATCCGGGAAGGCCGGCTTCGCTGTCAGGGGCCGTTTGCGCACTCAATTCTGGCCGGTACTGTACCTGCCACCTCAACGGCCTGGTTCATTGCCATGTTTCTGCAGGGAGGTAAGTTAAAAATTATTGGGAGCATTGGATTTTTAGCATCTTCAATGGTTGTGTTTCTGTCATCTTCGAGCGGCCCAATTATGAGTCTTTTCTTTGTGGTGGTTGCATTTTCCGCCTGGCCATTTAGGCACAGTATGAAATCAGTACGGATTGGGATCTTAATTACCCTCATGGGCTTGCATTTTACCATGAAATCGCCAGTTTGGTATCTGATTTCAAAAATTGATCTAACTGGAAGCAGTACCGGGTGGCACCGATCTGAATTGATTGACCAAACCATACGACATTTTGGAGAATGGTGGTTGACTGGAGTCGACTATACCCGGCATTGGATGCCTACCGGTGTAACCTGGAGTGAACGGCACAGTGATATTACCAACCACTATATTAAAAATGGTGTGGATGGCGGGCTTGCAGCACTTGTGCTTTTTATCTGGATGATAGTCAGCAGTTTCAGCATGGCAGGCAAGGCATTCGCCAACATCCCTGAAACAGATACTAAAAACCGGGTTCTGGTATGGACTCTTGGTTGTACACTATTCTCCCACACAATAACATTTTTATCAGTCAGGTATTTTGATCAATCCTTCACCTATTATTATTTGGTGCTTGCAATGATTGGTTGTGTGTACAATCTGTACGCACCACAGCAAAATGAACCCTCACTGTCCGGATTATGACAATATTATTACTGAAGAGGTGTTAAATCATTGATTATTACGGAATTGAACTGAAATGAAAATCTGGATAGATCTCGCAAATGCTCCACATGTCAATTTTTTCGAACCAATTATAGCAAATCTCAGGGAGCGGGGGCATACGATTGGTGTGACCATGCGGGATTTCAATCAGACGCCTGAACTAGCCGCACTGGCGGGTATTCAGGGACACATCATCGGGAAACATGGTGGAAAAGGTACCATCCGAAAGGTGCTGAACCTGGTTGAACGTTCTTTCAGCCTGTTCCGGTACTGTCTGAGGTGGAAATTCGATGTTGCAGTAAGTCACAACTCATATGCTCAGACGGTGGCTGGTCGGTTGGCCGGTATGCGGGTAATTACTCTTATGGACTTTGAAGGGCAACCGGCAAATCATATTGGTTTCAGGGCAGCGCATGTGGTAGCAGTACCGGATTGCCTTGATGAAGAGAGCCTGAAGAGATTCGGTGTAACCAGATCAAAATTGTACAGATATGATGGTTTCAAAGAGCAGGTATACCTTTCTGGTTTCCACCCGGACCCACTGTTTATTGAAGAGTTAAAAAAAGCGTGCGGGTTCCAGTCATCCTGGAACCGGGAAGACCACATACTGGTTACTGTGAGAACACCTGCAAGCATGGCAGCATACCATACGTTTCATAATCATACATTTGATACACTATTAACAGAATTGAACTCCCGGAGTGATGTCGTCACGGTTGCACTTCCAAGATACCCGGAGCAGAGGAGTTTTATCCGGATGCAGTACCCGCATCTTCATATACCTGACCGGGCATTATCGGGAAATAATCTCGCCTACTTCTCCGACCTGGTTATTAGTGGTGGTGGTACCATGAATCGTGAAGCTGCGATTCTCGGGACTCCGGCTTATACTATTTTTGGCGGACACATGCCTGCTGTAGACCGGAAGCTCATGGAAATGGGCCGGCTTATGTCAATAAATGAAAAACATGACCTGAGCCGGATTAGGTATGTAAAAAAGACCCCGTTACCAATTCTTCGGAATAGGAATTTAATAGACGAGATTATTTCTTTGATCGAATATGATCCTGAGATAGTGCTGGAACCACAATTCCAGAATAACGGCGTGTAATAGCGTGGCAATACTTCTGTAACATGAGTTGACCTGAACTATAATGAGTTATGTTCTTATCACCCCTGCGCGGAATGAAGAAGCATCGATTCAACAGACAATTGAATCTGTAATCAGACAGAGTGTCCTTCCTTTAAAGTGGGTTATTGTCAGTGATGCCTCGGAGGACAGGACAGATGAAATTGTGAAACAGTATTGTAAATCATGTGCTTTTTTACAGTTTATACGCAAAGAGAGAAGGCTTACTACCGGTTTTGCTTCTAAAGTAGAGGCATTCAATACAGGATTCCAGATCATTGCTGAAGAGGATTATGCATATATAGGAAATCTTGATGCCGATATTATTCTTGAGCCGTTGTATTTTGAAACAGTCCTGAACGAGTTTAGAAACAATACTAATCTGGGAATTGCCGGCGGAAGGGTATACGAAAACATCGATAATACAATTCATAAGAGAAAGAGCAGTGTTACCAGTGTCGCTGGTGCTGTTCAACTATTCAGAAGAGCGTGTTTCGAACAGGTCGGCGGATATATTCCTTTGAAAAACGGAGGAATCGATACTGCTGCGGAAATCATTGCGCGAAGCAAAGGTTGGGAGGTCAAAACACTGGTAAATGTTCCTGTTCTTCATGCAGGGCCAGTCAGGACCGGAAACGGACCTGCTTTTAAGCGAAAGTTCCTCCAGGGTATAACCCATTACCAGCTTGGTTATAATCCACTGTTCGAAGTTGTACGACAGCTTTACAGAATTTCGGAACGGCCGTTATGTAGTTCACTGGCAAGACTGGCCGGTTATTTCTGGGCTTATCTGAGAAGGAAAGAGGTCATTTTGCCTCACCATACCCTTCAGTTTTTTCGAAAAGAACAGACTGGTCGATTGAAAAAAATGAGCCTGTATCGTTTATGTCATAAACAGAACCGGAAGAAATAGCATGAAAAATCCTGTTTTTTCGATAATACTTGTTAACTGGAATACCCGTGAACTCACACTGCAGTGCATAAGAAGTGTTTATCAGGACTGTGAGGGCATCGATATCGAGATAATCGTTTCTGATAATGCATCAACCGATAGCTCTGCAGATGCTATAGAAAAAGAGTTCCCTGAGGTGAGAGTTCTGCGGAATTCCGGGAATCTGGGTTTTGCTAAAGGAAACAATGTCGGTATTCATGAGAGTAAAGGTGCGTATGTGTGTCTGGTTAATACTGATGTGGAGATAATTCCAGGGTGCTTTACTGTTTTACGGGACTATATGGACAGAAATCCCGGTGTTGGGATTGCAGCCCCGCAGGCGCTGTATGCAGATAAAAGAGTGCAGATTACAGCGAGAAAGGAAACCGGTTTTTTAAACTCTTTAGCAAGGGTGTTTTGGATCGATACCGTGATTCCATCAATGTCATGGTACTCCCATAAAAAACTTGAAGAAGTGGATATCCTGGCCGGTTGCTTCTGGATGATAAGAAGAGAGGCACTGGAGCAGGTTGGGTTACTCGACGAAACATTTTTCTTTTATGGGGAAGACAGGGATTATTGCAAACGGATGCGGCTGGCAGGCTGGAAAGTTGTGTACAACCCATCGGCAAAGATTTTTCATTATGAGGGTGGCAGCTCTAAAGTCAGGCCATTTCATTATTACATACAACTTGAGAGAGCGTATCTCAGGTACTGGGAGAAATACCATAGCGGGTTATCAGTTTCACTCTATTACCTGGTGCGGATTGTGTACCATGCACTGCGCTGTGCAAGTAATACAGGGGCCTGTGTAGTATCGTTTCGCGATAACAAGGATCGCAAACACAAAGCTCTCAGGAGCTGGTATTGCATCCGGATGTTAACCGGGTGTGAAAAAGAGTCCGATCTTGTTGTACAACCCGAAACAGGTAATTCATAATAGAAAGTCGGAACATTGGAAAACAGAAACATGAAAATTGGTATTATGGGTGCGTCTACTTCGACAAACAACCGGGGTGTTTCAGCGCTTGCTGTTTCACTGGTAAAAATACTGCTGCAGGCAAGCCCTGGTGCACAAGTGTCTTTTATAACGGGAAGCAGGGATTCAAAACCACAAAGAATAACACTGTTTGACAAAGATTTGCTTCTTCCGACTATCAGCTACCGGCTTTCACCGAAGGCCCCGATTCACCAGCATCTCCTTTTTATCCTCTTTGTGGCAGTTTTACAGCGCTGCATTCCTTTCAAACGGTTACGTGAAAGGGTAATACAGTCAAACCCAGTGCTGCGGGAGATGTACCAGTCAGATTTTATTGCAGATATACAGGGCGGGGATAGTTTCAGTGATATATATGGATTACCGGGTTTTGTGATTGGTGTGCTGCCGATGATTCTTGTGATGCTTCTTTCAAAGAAACTGGTGTTGCTTCCCCAGACCTATGGGCCTTTTAAGCATACATGTGCCCGAATATTGGCGCATTTTATCATGAAGCATGCTTTTTACTGTTTTTCCAGGGACACGGAGGGTGTAGAACAACTCTGTGCTGTAAGGAAAAAGAGAGCCAATTTTTCATTCTGTCCTGATGTGGCATTCATGCTCGATCCGATCAAGCCCGCTGAATTAATGATTCACCCTGAACTACCGTACACTTCGGTACCTCTGGTAGGGATCAATATCAACGGACTCATGTATAATGGTGGCTATACCCGTAATAACATGTTCGGACTGGCAGTTGACTATAAGACATTGGTACTGGATATCGTGAAATTGATGCTGGAACAGCAAACCCGTGTTCTTCTCATTCCGCATACCTATGGGGCTGCGGGAAATGTTAACAGTGATCCGTATGCCTGTGAAGAGGTATTCAGGGAGATCGGTAACAGTTCGTTACATATTCTGAAAGGTGAGTACAACCAATCAGAAGTGAAAGCAGCTATTGGGTCCTGTGACTTTTTTATCGGTTCAAGAATGCATGCATGTATTGCAGCATTGTCACAGGGTGTTCCGACTATTGGCGTTGCATACAGTAAAAAATTCATTGGAGTATTTGAATCTGTCGGAGCTGGTGAGATGGTAGCTGACTGCAGAGCCATGAGTGCTGAAGAGCTCAAACTGAAAATCCTTGATCTCTATCTTGTAAGATCAGAATTCCTGGTACAAAATAAAGGCAGGATAGAAGAGATCCGCACACAAATTTCAAAGAGATTTAGTGAGTTACTTGTGTCTGTTTAAGAAACTAAATCTACTGTTTCAGATTCGATTACCACTCAATTGACACAGTGTCGCTTACGTGAGTGATCCGGGAAGAACAGTTTCATTTACAGGAATGCCATCGTGATACCGAAAAATGTACATTTTATTTTTGGCTTAAGTCCCGATTTTGGCAAAAGAGGGTTCTCCTATATCCATTACCTTGCAGTTGTAACAGCGTGGAAACAGTTACAACCTGAAAGGATCTACTTCCATTATGAATATGAACCGCATGGCCCCTGGTGGGAAAGGGCACGCCAGTTTGTACAGCTCAACAGAATAAAAGCGCCGGAAGAGATATTCGGGAATCCGATTAGTTCATACCAACACAAAGCAGATGTATTGAGGTTGGATTTATTAAGAAGCATGGGAGGAATTTACCTTGATATCGATGTCGTATCATTGAACTCGTTTGATAATCTGCTTGGATATAAAAATGTGATGGGTATCGAACCATCCGTTGGTTTGTGCAATGCAGTCATACTTGCTGAAAAAGATTCCAGTTTTATCACTACCTGGCACAACAGCTATAAAAATTTTGACAAAAAGAACTGGAACTACCATTCTATCCAAATGCCTTTGATGCTTGCAAATAGAATGAGAGATCAGGTGCAGATCGAGAGCTATTACTCATTTTATTATCCCTTTTACAAAGATACAGCACACTATTATCTGTGGGGTGCCAGGCGGAGTTACAAACAAATCTGTATAACTTCGGTGAAAAATCTCCTGCTTAAACTGTATTCAACCATGCCGAACAGAAGCAATAAATATTTTCCTATACTTCATCAGTTCAAATCGTTCCAATGGCATTTTGAAAAGATGAACCGTTCATACTGTCTTCATCTATGGGAAACCTTGTGGTGGCATGATTATCTGGTGAATATCACACCGGATAATTTGCTGAATGGTTCAACATCTCTCTTTAGCAGGCTTATTCGGGCCAGGTTGACTGAAGAAGAGGTTGCCGGAACTTTCTAAAATAAGAAATTACATTTCGAGGCAAAACAAAGGGCTGTACTGTGGTAGTTTTTGTAAACTATTAAGCCAACAGAACGGGTACAGACAGCATCGAAAAATGATGGGTGATTATTACTAAGATGGTTTGCCCAAGTGCAATTTTGAAATGCAACAATGAGATTTAGAGTGAAGCAGAACAAAAGGTAATATTGATTCATAACATGTACTTTATAAGAAGGAAATGAACTATACAGGGGGTGAGCAGTAAAGATTGACATAAGGGTTAAAGGGGCTTACCAAAGTACTCCAATACATTTCACTGCTGTTTTCAGTTGTTTGATAAATAGCTCCCAATCCGACAAAAGGCCTGAACACTAAAATGAGTTCTAAAACAAACCCGATATTTTCAATTTGACTTTAACCATTCGCAAGTCTCCTTTGGCAAGATTATCCTTGAAAGGTATTGTAATGTCGACATGAAGGCAAGCACTTTATCTATATGCTTGAGCAAGCGATCCAACATGGAGTCAAAGAATCTGAATAATTACAAGGAAATATATGAAATACATACTTATCACACCTACTTACAATGAAGAGAAATATATCAGGGGTACCATTGAAAGTGTAATCAGACAGGAAAAGAAACCTGAACAGTGGGTAATTGTCAGTGATGGCTCTACTGACAGGACTGATAGTATTATAAAAGAGTACCTGGTACATAATGAGTTTATAACATTTGTAAGGTATGAGAATCCAGAAAAGATTACTAGCAGACTTGGAAGAGTTTCAAAAAAAGTGGTGGCTTGTGTCAATGAGGGATTGAAGTATGTGAAAACAGATTATGAATTAATCGGGATTCTGGATTCAGACGTAACTTTTAAATCTGATCTTTTCGCAGGTTTGATCAGGAAATTTCAGGAAAATGAAATGCTTGGGTTAGCTGGTGGTTTTATATACAACGTGACTGGTGAAAAAAGATGGCCTTATTTTATGAATGCAGATACCGTTGGTGGAGTCAACCAGTTATTTCGCAGGAAGTGTTGGGAACAGATTGGAGGGTTATACTCTGGCGGTCATCACGACTATTATGCTGTTGTAAGTTGCAGGATGCATGGCTGGGAAGTAAGGTCATTTCCTGATCTTGAACTGGATCATCATAAACATGCATCAACAGCTGGAAGAAGTCAGATTAAAGCTAAGTTTCACCTGGGTTGTATGGATTATGTATGCGGTGAATTATTTCTGTATTCATTTATCAGAGCATTATCTCTGATAAATAAAAGACCAGTACTTATAGGATTTTTACTAAGAATCACCGGTTATCTATTTGCTTTTACAACGAGAAAGCCGCAACAAATTCCAACGAATTTAAAGACGTATTTAAGAAGGGAACAAATAAAAAAACTAAAAGAGATTTTTAAAAATAATAAGTAGCTAATCTCTATTTATAATAGGTTTCCCACATCGATTTTTGAAAATTGCTTCTGTAGTGACCTTCATCTTTATAGTTGCCATGTTCATGTGGGTATCTCCCAATTCCATCAGTAATATCTGTGTCTTTTATGCATCCGCCATTTCCGTCTGGTCCAAAGGTTATGCCATAATTTTCCCAATTTGGATCAGCTGGTGCACATGGATCAGGTTGTGCCACCGCGCCTTTTTCGACCCACCGTTCTACATAATGTATGGTCATCGTATCATTCCAGACATCGTAAAGTGCTGGCATGAGTTTTAAAGCCAGAACAGAACCCTTCCAGGGTTGCGATGTACAGCAGTACTGGTAATTGGAACCAGGATAGCCACCACCATCTATATACCCATAGGGATCTCGGTACGACTTGTAACCAGCATAGGTTCCATCTCTGACATACGAACTAAGCACTTTCCAGTACATCTCTTCGTGTAAGGATGGTGAAAGATCCTGGTCATCGCCAAATAATACTTGTGTTGAATCATGATTATAAGCTAATAGTATTCTTTCATGAAATAGGTGAACAGACTCTTTCAGTCTCGCCTGCATGTCTGCATCATCGAGCATGACTGCAGCAAACACCATGGGTAATTTCTGACCGGGTCTGTGCCCTCCACCATCTTCATATCGAAATCCGAGCGGTAGCATATAGAGCAGGTCTATCCCATATTGAACAAAGGAAGTTAATAAAGGCATTTTCTGTTTAAGTGGATCGTTTAGCATGAGCCGCAAAGCAGCATCAGCATTTCTTTTCCCTATATAGGCTCCATAATCATCAATAAAAGAGTTTATTGGGTGTAGTTCAGTTCCACCAGGACCTATTTTGTGGTCTAGTTGAAGATTGGATATTTCTTCAAATTCACTGAATGCTGGCGTATTATCAACAGGATTCAATCTGGGGAGCAGGTCCGTTCGTAGGGCATTTGTTGAATAGAATGGTTTAACTGTTCCTACATACGGAGGACGAAACAGTGTTGTATCAGCAATTGGCTGTGCGACAATGGTAAGCACTGCTGCACTCTGGATACATTGACGGCAGATGTAATTCCTTGCTTTGCTCGATCTGATAGTTTTAACAATCGATGAAATCGGTGTTGCTTTGTAAGGCAGCGAGGGAACAAGAGCCGGGTCGAAATCGTTTAGATCAACTGAAAAACCCTGTCCGCCCTCAACAACCGGATTTATTTCCCAGCCATGCTGCTGCCCATCGAAATCCGGGCTGATTTTTTTGATGATCACCGTATCGCCTGCAACCCAGTAATCACCATTTGCAAATTTTCCTATCGGATATGCCTTATCAAAAAACCAGGTGATTTCTCCTACCGTGACCCTGTCTGAGGTTCCCGGCTCAAACGGTGGGGTATCCACGATCCGTAAATTGGTCGGCTGGTTGTCTGAACAGGTGACCTGCCCTGCAAGAAAGAAAAGAAAAAGTAAGAAATTCAAGTTTGCATGTCTCATAACGCCTCGCTTTTCTACCATTTCACAAACCAGCCCCCACTGGGAGATGATAACGAATCGATCGAGCTGTTCATTTGGGACTGATCCCCTGACTGGAACAGTGCACGTACTGCAAAATCAAAGAGACTGTCACTGCTTATGATATCGCTTCTATAGACCACAACCCAGGGGCTGTCTTTTGCAGCAACCTGATTCTTGAGCGTTGTCCATGCACCGTTGCCATGAACACGGTATAAAAGTTCGTACCCGTTTACCGTTTGCGTTGCATCCCTTGGTTTGTCCCAGCGGACAATAATCGAATCTGTTGTGATTACCTGTAAAAATGGATCTGTTGGAAAATTCGTTATTGAAGTTTGCTGCGTTGCAAGCCGCTGACATTGAAAAAATACAAAAAAAGTAAATGCTGCTTTGAATGCCTGATATCTGAATCTTGATTTTTCCATATTAATAAGGTAATTGCTATTTAGTCTTCTTTGGAATGAGTAGTACCCTACTTAACTAAAATAATTCTTTTACCAAAGTTAGTAGCATCGTGTTTCACAATATACGCACCGCTTCGGTTCACATTTACCGGAGTGAGGACATTATCATACATCTGAACCTTTTCAATCAGTTTGCCTTTTAACGAATAAAAAGAAACTGTGCTTTGTCGGTTATCCAATTTGAGCTCAAAAGCAGTTCTAAACTTTGGGAACGTAACCAGTTCACTTCTCAAATTTTTCTGCTTGATTCGTCCTTTTTGGTTTAGTGAAAAATCTTTACCAAGGCGATAAATGCGTACCTGACATTTTCCAAATGAGTCTTGGAATGTCCCGTTACGGATGGGTAATTTTCTGTTATCGAGATCAGATATAATTGTGTCATTGGTGACCCCGGAAATGGTGAATTTCACATTAATACTGTCCGGCTCTGTTTCTTGTTGAACATATTCAGGTGTTGCTGAATCCGGTTCGGTAACCCGAACAGCAAAGATGTAAAGAGCCGAATCTGATATGCTGCTTTTTGTACGTGCCATCAAATCAACCCTTTTTCCTGGCCTGTTTGCATCATCTGTTACTTGGTTTGAACTTGGAGCACTTAATACTATCTTGGAGTATTTTCTGATTTGTTTATAAAATTGTTCCATTGCATCAAGACTTTCCTGTGGTGTCTCACCAAAATAATGAAACCAGTTTATGCCTTTCATTCCATGGATAACATTTAGCCAAGCCTCCATAAGGATTTGATCATACGATGGTGCTATTTGGCTGTTTTTCAATTTCTGGACTTCGATAAACGACATGGCAGGAACGAGATTATAGTTTTGTTGATGAAAAAAGTCTATAGCTTCGGCATAATCAGATATTACTCGTCTTCCTTTTAGTGAGATATGATCGGCAAGTTGAATCGGATAGATATCAAATCCGAGTACATCGAGTATGGCATGTTTTTTACCACCGAAATAAATCGCACTATTCAGATAATCATAATCATCTCCAAGATTGTTAAAAGGCAAATAAACATATCCGTAAAGGTTTGTTGTTACTAAGTGTTGTGGATCAAGCCTGTGACACATGTACGTCCACGATGCATGAACAGAATTGGGAATTTTTTGGCTTCTTCCACCCATATTTGGTTCATCATCCCACATCCACATCATCATAGCATTACTGTTTTTTGTAGTATTGATATATTCGATCATTTTACGGATATCTGAATTTTTTGTATAATGATGGGGTCCCTTCCCATCCCAACGCTCAGGTCCAATAGAAAACACACCATTCTGTGAACATAAATTTGTATAGTCTGCCCAAGTATTTATATCATGTGTAGCATAGTAACCCACACCGTAACAGGTATTGATGTATTTATCTGCCCATTGTTGAATGAAACTTTTGTTCAGGAGCCAAGGAGTAACCGGGAAAAACGGCTCACCATTAACGCAGATCGCATTGTGTTCATTTATTCCGATCTTTGGAATTCCGTTATAAGGTTTTGAAAATTTTTCTTTTATATAACTTACTATTCCCATTCCGCTATTTAGTATTTCAGCCAGTAATTCATATTCCCCTGTTGGCAATTCACCGTTCCTGAGCAGAAATTTTTCTTCGATCCCCAGCCCGGTTTTCGTAAATATGGTTGTTGTATCCTGTTTATTGCGAATCAATCGGACTCGCAAACTGTTTCCTGTATTCGCAGAAATTTCTGCCGGTATCTGTGCATATATGTATTGGGCAATTCTACCATGATATTGAGCCCGCCAGAGTTCAAATCCAGGAATAGGTGATTTTCCAGTTACCGTTATTCGTACCTGTGCGGAATCTTTTGTACTATCAGTGTCGGTGACCATTAGTTTAACAATAAAAGTGCCGGGTTTCATGAAATAATGAATACAATTAGCTCCCGTATATTCACTATATGAATAAGGGGATCCCCGTTTCAGTGCGTAACCATCTCCGAAATCCCATTCATAGAAAGCTAAAAAGGGATCGGCCAACCCTGTTGTACCGTTGGCACTGAAAAAGACTTCATCCCCTACCTCTGCAATAGTATCAGGTAAAACTGAAATGTGTGCATCAAGGGCGTGTGATAAGAAATTAACCACAAGAAGTATCATGCACTGTTTAATCATTTTAATCATAACTAACACCTTTGTTCAAAGTACTTGCATATTCAATATACTTTAACTTTGTACAGTGTAACTCTTAATTACTATGATAAAATATCGGCAATATAATAAGAAAGGAAAAAATGAACTACAAACACAATAATACATTGTGTAGGCAGTTCAGGGCACATATTTGGTCTATACAAGATTAAAAGTGGGGAAAGTTTTAGTACAACTTAAATGGACCAAGAGAGCCTGATTATATGCCATTTGGAATTGCAAAGGGGTATAGTTTATTGACAATTGGTTTTTCAGCTTAGAACAAATGTATGCAGTATTAATATTACCTTTAAATGGAAGCAAAATGGTATTATCTAACGCAGTGAATTATTTTATCAGAACAAGAAATCTCATATGAAAAGGACTGCATGAAACCGGTAAAGTTAATTGGATCATTTTTAAACAGCGATAGCCTTAAGTCGAAAATGCTCAAGGGAAGCATATGGCTTTCGATGGGCGGTGGGGCGGAGCATGGTCTCCGTTTTCTTAGGAACATGCTTCTTGCCCGAATTTTAGCTCCGGAGTTGTTTGGCACGCAGGCAATTATTCTTGCAATCAATGCAGCATTCGAATCATTCACCCAGTTGGGGATCAAGGAGGCGATTATTCAGAATCCCCGTGGCAGAGAGCCAACATATTTGAATATAGCATGGTGGATCTCTTTTAGTAGAGCGGTAGTATTGTTTGCTGCGGGTTTCTTATTGGCGCCACTGATAGCGGGTTTTTATAATGACCAATCATTGATTGCATTTATGCGTGTTTCATTTCTTACCGTTTTGTTCAATGGCGCAATGAGTGTGCGTGCTTTTACAATGCTCAAGGACATGAAGTGCCTCAGGTGGGCAATTGTGAACCATGGTGGGGGAATTTTAGGCGTGCTTTGCACGATTGTGCTCTCGATGTTGTACCATAATTTATGGGCGCTGGTCATTGGTCATGTAGCAGAAGCCGCCTTCCGGTTTGTATTATCGTTCTGTTTAAGTTTTTACCTGCCAGCTTTTAAATTTGCTAAACAGGATACTGCGTCATTAATAAAGTTCTCAAGAGGGATTTTCGGTCTGCCGATATTCTATTTCATTTTCACGCGAACAGATATTTTTGTGCTTGGGAAACTGGTTTCTAAGGCAACTCTGGGTTTATACAGCATGACCGTAGCACTGGCAGAGATACCATCACTTTTTATCAGTATGGCTCTTTCGCCGATTCTGCTGCCCACCTTCTCAAAAATCATAGATGACAAAAAAAGGCTGAACCGTTATCTTCAGGAACTGAATACCATGATATGGGTAGTATCTCTGCCGGCACTCGCATTCATAGGGGTTAGCGGCAGGGGGGTGCTCTGGCAGGTGTACGGAGAGGAGTATTCATCTCAGGCGCTTGTGTTTCTGCTGCTCTTTTCATCTACCGTTTGTAGAGTGCTGAGTTTTCCGATCGCCACTCTTTATCTTGCGCTGGGAAAACCTGAATTACAGCGGCTTTTTGTGATCCTCAGGGCAGTTATTATGGTAGCGCTCATTTTCCCCTTGATCAAGGCATTTGGTGCTCCTGGTGCGGCGGCATCTGCCCTGCTATCGAATATTGCCGCCTATTTTCTTCAGTTTATTCATGCTCATAAATTCGTTGGTGTTCGAATAGAAGAATATCTGTTTAATATGCTGAAAACCAGTCTCATTGTTATTCCGGTAATTTTTCTGGCTATTGTGCTTACAAAGGCAATTCCCGGCAATTTATTTTATGGAATAATCCCCGGCTTTTCCGGAATGGTGCTTTCATATGGCCTGCTCGGTGCGTTGTTTATTAAAAAAAGAGTTCTACAGCCGTAAAAACTGAGTTTGGTGGATTCGCAAAATGAAGATTTATTTGTACATGTGAGCTTCCTGTTAGATGGCAGAAGAGAAGGGTGAATACATACCATGTTGAAAAGAGTATTTAGAAAACTGGGGATAAAACCGAACCCGTTCATGAAAGGCAACAGGCGCTATCAGGATTTTGAGATTGGAGAGTGGACGTATGGTGAGCCGAAAGTCTTTCTTGGGAGGACGCATGGAACGTTGCGGATAGGTAAGTATTGCTCAATTGGACCTTCCGTTGAATTTACATTGGTAGGAGACCATAGAACCGATTTCGTGACAACCTTTCCTTTTTCGGTATTCTTTAATGAATATAAACACCTCAAAGGATATCCGAAGCACCGCGGTGATATCAATGTGGGTAATGATGTTTGGATATGCTCGGGGGCACATATTCTGGCGGGGGCTACAATCGGTGACGGAGCGGTTATAGGCCTGGATGCTGTGGTTGTTAAAGATGTTCCACCGTATGCGATAGTAGGCGGCAATCCGGCGAAAATTATCCGCTACCGGTTTTCTCCAGATGTAATTAAAAGATTGCTATTGATCCAGTGGTGGAACTGGCCACATGAAGAGGTACTCAAGGCTGCGCCACTTTTATCTAATGAGAATATAGACGCATTTATAGAATATGCCACGAAGCGGACAAATGGCTGACAGTCTATAACTCTGCAGAGTCTGGGATAGAAAAATGGACCATTCAACGATTAAAAATACCGATATACTGATTACAAAGGTCGGCTTTGGATGTTCGAATTTCGGGGGAATCGGAAGTGATCCTCGATTAGTTGGAAAAGGTGACTCTGAGGAGGAGGCTTATCGGATACTCGATACTGCATACCAGTTCGGCATCAATTATTTCGATACTGCGACAACCTACGGTAACGGAAAAAGTGAGGAGATGCTCGGGAACTGGATCGAAAAGAACAGGATTTCACGGGAATCAATTGTGGTCTCTTCGAAAGTAAGTAGTAAATCGGGTAAATTTTTCTGGAACAGAAAAGGCCTCTCGGGAAAACACATTTTGCAACAGATAGAGGCATCCCTGAAAAGGCTTCGGTTATCGTACCTGGATATTTTTTACGTTCATGCTCCTGACCCATACACACCGGTAACGGAGGTTATGGGAGCCTTGAATGAATGTGTGCTAAAGGGATTTACAAGGGTTATAGGTATTTCTAACGTTGGTGTAGATTATCTCAGGAAATCCCAGGAAATCAGCCGGAAAAATGGTTGGGCCGAGTATTCTATAGTTCAGAATTCCTACAATTATCTTTCTAGGAATGACGAACGCGATATTATACCGTACTGTCGGGACAATGGCATTCTCTATGTTGGATATAGCCCACTTGCCGGGGGTATATTATCGGGAAAATACCAGTGGGGGCAAAAATACCCCGAAAACAGCCGTCTATCACTCAGAGGATCGCTTTATCGTTCGTATTTGACTGAGAATACATTTCAGACAGTGGATAAGCTGATGTCGGTAGCGAATGCAAGAAACCTGACATTACCGGTGTTGATGTATCAGTGGTTATATAAGAACCGGAATATAGCATCCTTTTTAATTGGAGTACGCAACCCGGACCAGTTCAAGCCTTTGCATGATGCGTTGGCTTTGAAGGAGGAGATTGTATTGTGTTGAATGTCGATCCTTCGGAATGTGCGAAGACTGTGCGAGTAGAAAATGAGACCTATCTCGATGACAAGAAGTCAATCAGTTGTTGCGGATGTGAAAGTTGTAGCCAGATTTGTCCGCAACAGTGTATCACCATGGAATTTGGTGATGACGGTTTCGCGTATCCGGTAATTGATAAAAGCAAGTGCACCGAATGCAATCTCTGCAGGCAGGTTTGTCCGATTGTAGATGCAAAAAAAGCACCCAGATCTGAGCAGAGCCAGATTTGCTATTACGGCTGGCACCAGAGTGCTGCGATTCGGTATGAAAGTACCTCGGGTGGCGCGTTCTCTGCAATTGCGGAGCAGGTTCTAGAGGAGAACGGGTTTATTTATGGCGCGATGTATGGTGATGCATTGAACGTGTGCCATGGGGAGGTACAGAAAAGGGATGATCTGGGTAAGTTGCGCCAATCAAAATATGTACAAAGTGAGATTGGTACTTGTTACACGGAGATCAGGAAACAACTCAGAGACAATAAGAAGGTTCTCTTTTGTGGAACGCCATGCCAGGTTCATGGTTTACGCACATTTCTGAGAAAAACATATGAAAATTTGCTGCTGGTGGATTTTGTCTGTCATGGTGTGACAAGTCCGAAATTATTCAAAAGATATATCGATTCACTTGAGAGAAAATACAATTCTAAGGTTAAACGAATCAGGTTCCGGGATAAGGTTACCATTGGTAATTTTTCATCTTTGGCTTTCACGACAATCGAGTTTGAAAATCGCAGGAAGATTTCTTCAGAAATAAACAGTTATCTGATTGCGTACATGCATGGGTTAATGCAGCGTGAAAGCTGTGAAGGGTGCCCGTATGCAACTGTTTACCGTTGGTCAGATATAACGATTGCTGATTTTTGGGGAATAGAGAAATTTGTAGCGAATATTTCAGAAGAAAGTGATAAAGGTATATCGCTTCTGCTTATCAATTCGGGGAAGGGGAAGGATATATTGTCAAGAATGAAAGAACGTATGTCTCTGCATCCAATTGATATTGCTGCTGCACTGAATGGAAAAAACCAACAGCTTGTACGGCCTGTTATGAAGCATCCTTTAAAGCTGCAGTTCTATCGTGATGCAAGTTCTATGTCGATGGAATCGGCTCTTGTTAAGTGTATCGGGGTTAAGAACTATTTCAAATTGGTTGTGGGAATGATAAAAAACCGGATCAAAATAATCTTGCCAAAGAGCGGTAGAAGGAAACTTGCCCAATACTTAAGGGGACAGTGAAAAACGTGCCCAGATGTTCAATGTCTTAAAGAGTCAAATAAGAGAACTGATTGGTACGGTTCCTACGGACTGTGCTCGCTGAACATTTTTTTCAGAGCTTTTTTCCAGTATAATCACAAGACCTCGCAGGAATAAAGGCCACTAACTATTTCGGATTAAGAATAGCTCGATCTGTCTGGCGGCACAGTATTGAAACTTAGTGCTGCCATCTCCTTCCTAACAGACCCAGATATTAGAAAAGAGCAGTATGTCGATTTGTCAGTTCAAAGTTATACTTTGCCATAGTTTTCGTTGAAAATTCAAATTCAGATCTGTCATTTTAAAAAACAACACTTATGCTGAAGGCTCGCAAATCGAATTCTTATCATTTGAAGGGAAATTCCTTGCAGGTGAATATGGTATAGAACATGCAGAACTTTCCATGATTGATTATGCAATCAAGAATTCAAAAGTATTGAGCGATTATGAAAATGTACATTTATGGAAGATTACAGGGAGATATTCAGTGCTTAATCTCACAAAGGTGATAAAATGCAGTCCTAAGGAGTATAGTATATATTGTGACCTAAAAACCATGCCAGACAGCTGGCTTGATTTAAGATTTATGTCCTATACGCCACTGGGGTTTGAACAATATTTTTCTCCCCGTATTGCCCCAATTAAACCGACGTGCATTAGGTAAACCGGAAGAAGCTTTTCTAGGAATGGGCTGCTCAAGATAATCTTATATTTTTGCCGCAAAAAGAAATGAAAACTTTGGGTAAGTGAAAATGATATTTAAGTCTATTTACGTACAGCTCACCGCGTGTAATTGGGATTTTTATTTAGGTTCCTCAAAAAAACAGGTTGTTGGTACTAATGGCTGGTTTTGCCGTAAATACATTGGGTACAGCCTTACACACTAAATTACTGTATAATGGAATATATACCTAATGGGTGGACGATTTCTATTCTGTTGATCTTGCAATAATTTCTGTCGAAACCTATCTTATTAAATATTATCATTTGAATATTAGTAATTAATTAATAACAAGTTAAGCAGTCACATTTCACATTAGGTGAATTCCGTCCGCTTCTGGTGGAGCACTATTGGAGTCAATAAATGGTCGAAAATAAAACACTTAAGAATCGTATAATACCGGTTTCAAAAACGCCAATTAGTCATCCAATTAAAGTGATTGGATACTCATACGTTGTTGCTGATTTAATTCATGTTGGTCATTTAAATCATTTAGAAGCTTGTAGCTATCTTTGTGATACTCTTATAGTTGGAGTATTAACAGATAAGGCAGCTCGGGAAAAGAAAAAATCGCCAACAATACCTTTTGAAGATAGATTGCGAATGGTGCAAGCTTTAAAATGTGTCAGTATTGCAGTTTCACAGGAGACATATTCACCACTTCCGAATGTGCTTGCAATGCAAGTAGATATTTTATTTGAAAGTACAAGTCATGATCCAGCTGAAATACACAATGCGAAAATGCAAATGGATGTTTATGGAGGGAAAATAATTGTGTTGCCTTATTATGGATGTTGTTCAACGACAAAAATAAAGAATATGATACAAGGAAAGGACTGTTAATGGAGGTCGTTTCCAAGAAGGTAAGTTTTTTTAAATCATTAATTTGGCGTATAAATGGTGTAATCATACTCGCAGTTATCACTTATTTGTTTACAAAAAAGTTTATTACTACGACACAGATTACTGTAACACATCATGTGTTTTTTCTATTTGCGTTTTATTTTTTCGAAAGATTTTGGGCTCACGTTAATAAACCATTGGGCAGAATCAGAAACATTATTAAATCTTTGTTGTATGAGATCTTTTTAGGTGTGGGTTTTGGCGGATTAATTGTGTTTTTGTATACTAACAGTTTTCCTATGGTAACTTACATTACAGGGACATACACTATCGTAAAAATTATTTTGTATACAATTTACGACAATTTGTGGCCAGAGTACAAGAAAATAAAATGAAGAATAGCCACAGTAATTACTATGTTTGTTCTTAATCGAATCAATCTGATAGTAAACAAATGAATGTTATTTTATTAACAGTAGATTCTTTGCGTTGGGATCACATTAGTAGGAATGGTTATAACCGTATACTAACACCAGAAATAGATTCGATGATGTCTAAGTCGATGTTTTGTGATTCAACATACACACTTTGTTCCTCAACAGCCGGTGCATTTCCTTCAATAATGACTTCGACATTGCCACTGTCATATGGGGGATTTGACAGAGGCGTTTTGGATAGACCCCAAAGTCTTTCATCTTCTTTCGCTGGTGCAGGTTATGAAGTAACACACTTATCTACTGTCCCATGGGTAAATAGCCATCTGGGATATTCTGTCGGCGTGCATAATAATGAAATGTTATTTGGTTTTGGGATGTTAGCTAGAACTGGGACACCGCTAATTCGTAGAACACTGACCAGGTATCTTAATAATGAAATTACTGAAGATGAACTAACTGAGGCTGCTGATCGAGTCTTACCTGCTTATTTTGAAAGTTTAATCGAATACTGTAAAACTCGTTTAATAACACCAATATCTGGGGGGAAAATTTATAACTCTATATATGGAAATCAATCATATAGATGGGAAAGTTTAATAAAACAAATCGAACACTTTCGTTATGATTACAATAAAAACAAAATTGAGTTTTTGGAAAAAGCAAGTATTCACTACATGAAAACAGGCCGTTGGCTACTAGATAAAAGCTGGAGATCGAAACGTGTATGGATAGAATTAATAAGAGATGGATTGCGAAATATGCTATCCCATACATTAAAGCCTATTAATAGAAATTTAGCTAATCGGCTAAGGTTTCATTGTAAGGAAGCTATTGATTCAGATATACTAGTCGACAAGGTACTTTTTAGTGCTCTCAATTCAGCTTCCCAAAAAAAACAATTTTTTATTTGGACACACATATTTGACTGTCATATACCTTATACAACTGGTACAGGAGATGCATGGTTGGACGATTCTTCTTTTTGGCTACGGCAAGTTGGATATAATAATAATGTTGATCCCACTTTGCCTCGACGTATACGTCCAAAAAGTTCGGAAGAATGGGCTGACTGGTGTGCTTTATACGATGCTTCGATTAGATTCATTGATCACCATATAGGACGCCTTTGCAAATCATTAAAGAAGATGGGTTTAGCAGACACTTTAATTGTGGTCACCAGTGATCATGGTGAAGAGCTTAATGAACATGGTGATTCTAGTCATAGATTCCGGTTGTATGAACATAATGTCCGCGTGAATACATTCTATTATCATCCGGATTTCAATGAATTAAAGGTAAAAGGATTGTCTACACTTATGGATGTAGCACCTACAATCGCTGATTTAGCTGCGGTCCAAAAACCATATGAATGGGAAGGCAAATCGCTACTTGAATTAAGGCATTCACCCAGAGAAATAATTGTACTCGAATCAACTTTTGGTAGCCCTTCTGATCCTAATCTCAACCCGATTTATATGGCAGTGAGAAAAGGTAAATACAAATTAATGCATACTGAAGTGGTAGATCCGCGAGACACTCTAAGCAAAATAGGTACACAACTCTATGATATTGAGATTGATCCTACTGAACAGAATGATATATCTCAGGAGATGCCCGATGTAGTACAGGAATTGTTGAACCCAATAAACGCTCGGCTGCAAAAATTGCGAACAATTGGAAACGTCTCTGACTCGAGTGTGGACTAATAATGCAAGCACAAGGTGTTATTTGGATAACGGGATTATCTGGGTGTGGTAAAACAACTATTGCCGTTGCACTAAAGGATTTAATGACTAAGGGATCGCAAAGTCCGATTCTTATCGATGGGGATATAATGCGAGAAATCATTCCTTGGAAAACTGGGTATTTAGAACCTGATCGAAGACAACTGGCATTTTTTTATGCCCATCTTTCAAAGATGTTGGCAGAACAAGGCCATATTGTAATTTGCTCTACAATCTCACTGTTTAGGGAAGTCCATATATTCAATCGGAATTGTATAAAAAATTATTTTGAGATACTTTTGAGAGTGCCTATGAATGAGCTTGCTCGGAGAGATTGTAAAGGCATTTACAATAAACAATTCCGAAATTTAGAAATGCCAGTTGTCGGAAAAGATTGCTTAGCTGAATTTCCAGAAACACCAGATTTAATAATCGATAATTGGGGAGAGATAGCACCTCGAGAGGTTTGTGAGAAAATTATTCGTACGTCCAATTTCCAAAAATTTGTATTATAATTTGTTGCCTACTGCATTATTTGCCACTTAACATAGGGAGATCGGAGGGATTCTAATTACGTGCTGTAATCAGAAAGAAACGTTTGTCTGCACAGTATGTTATGTATCAGGGAATTGTAGCCACCGTACCAGTATAGCCTTGTAACCAACAGCAAAGAAATAGACCATAATGAATATAAGTGGGACTATCAGTCCTTTTCCATGCTGAAGGTTACAATAATTGGCCAGCCTGAATCCCAGAAACATAGCCGTGCCATGAAGCAAGTATAGCTCATAAGAATATAATCCGGTATTCACGATTATTAAGTAAACCTTGTGTAGTACCTTTTTAAGAATATGATAGGTCAGAATCAATACTCCCATGTAACCAACTGCCAGGGGAACATCATTGATAACTCTAAAGATATTTTCCTGAATAGTACTTAGAGCTATGACTCCTCCGTATCCTGCAAGCGATATGAGGAGTGCAACCCATATTTTCATATTCCAGAATTTCATGCCTCGTTGTGTATATAATTTCGAAGCGGTCACTCCAAGTGCGAAAGTCCATAAAAACTGGGGAAAACATTCTCGCAGTGGTGCTATTTCATACCAACTGAACGAAATAATGCATAGCCACCAGGTTACAGATATGATCAAAGTGACAGTTATGAAATGCGCCGGTCTAACCCGGTTTGCGAAAGCTCGTAAAAGAGGAAAGAGTATATAGAGCTGCAGGAGCGGTGAAATAAACCAGAATTCAAACCCAATACTGTAGAAAATTGACGAATCGAACATTTTGAATAAAAAGATATGGCCCAGAAAAGCATAAAGTGTTGCTTCGTGGCCAGGTGCAGGTATCAGATTTTTTAAAACAAAAAGAACTGTTACCACTATCCAGTAAGGGATAAGAATCCTTATGAAACGTTTCCGATAGAAGTGCAGGGGTGTTGAGTATGTTCCCAGCATGAGGCAAAAACCGGAAAGGAACATGAATATGTGGACTCCGGAACCTCCAAAAGAGAGCAATCGCTGGAAAAGGGAGTTATTCGACGTATGCATAAGAACATGCATGGTTATTATTGTCAATATTGCGTAACTGCGCGCGAAGGTAATGAAGTCGATCATAGTGTAACCATCTTTTGGGGAGGTTGATAGCTTCACATATTAATAAAAAAAGGGTGGTATAAATACCACCCTAAATTTTGATACCTAATTGAAAAAGCAATTATCTGCGTTTTCTCCGGATCATTGAGAGTCCGGAAAGAGAAAGCAGTGAGAGCCCGAGGAACCCAAGTGTTGCAGGTTCTGGAACACTTACTTTTACGATGAAATCGTTGAAGTCGCCATCGGACATGTTAGCGTTATAAAGTTCTGAAGTTCCATTAACCAGACTCAAATCTTCCCAGGCAAGAACGAATTCTCTAGAATTGGTGTTGCTCTGGAACACGGCAACCTGGCCAATACCATTATTAAGGCTGCTTTGTGAATAGAAGATCGCATCACCATTGAGATTGTTGTTTTTAGGGTTGAGATAAAAACCAATCTCAGCAGATGGCAAAGACACAACTACGCGATCGCCCGGGTTTGCCGGACCAGGGAAAATCTCGAAGGTGTTGTCGATATTTCCAACTTCATACCATCCAAAAGAGTTGATATCTGCGTTGCCTGCAACTTCTTCGATGATCATGCAATCTGCATACTGGCCCAGGAATGTTTCGATGTCGACCTGGGTGTAGTCGGACAAGCCATTTGCTGCCATAATGGAAGACAAGCCGTATTGGGCCATGCTGCCATCCCAGGTAAAATCACTGATTTCGACCATGTCTGCATTTGCAGCACCGACGATAAAAAGTCCTGCCACAATGCTTAGTAATTTGTTCAAAACGTACCTCCTTTTTAGGTGATTTGTATTTGTGACACTTTGAAACTGTGGGGATAAATATGCAAATACCGGGCCAATGGGAGCGGGTCGTTGAAAGCATCTTAAATGGGTGATTTATAATTCCTGAAGAGACAAGAGGTGTAAAAAAAACCGACAACCGTCAGAGTGTTTTAACATATAGAGCTGATGTGATTGCAAATGGGCGTTTTTTTTCGGGGGGAAATGAATCGGTGTGGCAGTCGTTCTCTGCTCCCTAAAGCCAATAAAAAGAAGTCATTGGTGTAACTGGTTTTGCATGATAAAAGAGAAATGGTTTTATCGGCATTTTTTTTTGATGTTCATCTATTGATTTTCTTGTTTTCCGGTCTTTATACTATAGGAGAATCGAGTTCTAAGATGTTGATTCTAAATGGAGGTAGTATGAGTCGAGGATTGATAATAGGTGTATTGTTACTTTTTCATGTTCCTGCCGCTGCCGTGCACGTTCAAATTGGGCAGAATGGAGAGTTTCTGGTAGATGGTGAGCCTTTTTTCCCGATCATGCAATGGATGCAGAGTGCCTTTCGCATACGTACACAGGCACGGTACGGGATAAATCTTTTTTGTGTTCCGGGAAATTCCAGTGCAACACCCAAATCCTGGTGTGACAGTGCTGCAGCAAACAACGTGTATGCTTGTTACTCCTATAAGCCTGAACATGTCGCCTCGGTTAAAGACCATCCGGCACTGTTCGGTTGGTTTTTCGGAGATGAGCCGGATCTGGCCGGGCATGAGATATTCCCCGACTCGATTAAGAGACAGTATGAAGCAATAAAGGTGGCGGACCCCAATCACCCCACCTTTTTAACGCTTACATCACGTTTTTATAGCGAGCACAATCTTCCAACCTGGATGAACGGGAAAGATTCACTCTATTATGAGTACCCAAAATTCACCGATGTTATAGGGTTTGATTTGTATCCGGTGTATGGATGGTGCAGGCCGGACTGGATATATCAGGTTGGTGATGCCGTTTCGGAATTGCGTTTTAAGTATATGCGTGAGAACAAACCGGTATACGCCTGGATAGAGTGTGGAAAAACATCGAGCAAGTGGTGTGAAAATTCTACACGTGGTGAAGATGATGGACCGTATGTACATGAAATCGAGGCACAGGTGTGGCTGGCAATAATTCATGGCGCAAAGGGGATCGGCTATTTTACCCATTCCTGGGAGTGCCCTGACTATACGCAATGGTGTGTAAGCGATGAGCAGGTACAGGCCCTCACCAGGATTAATTCACAAATAACAGCTTTGACCAGAGTGCTTTGTGCTCCCGATGCACCAGGAGGGGTTACGGTTACGGCGACGGGAGTTAACGGAGGCAATGGGCGAATCGATGCGTGTGCAAGGGTTCATGAGGATAGTGTTTACATAATCGCAGCTCATGTGATAAATAAGACCGGTGCTGCTAAAACGCAACAGGGGGCTATAAAGGTGTCTGGTGTGGAGGGAGTTGTCACTGTCTATGGTGAGGACCGGACCATTGCACTGTCTTCTGATGGTACCTTTACGGATACTTTTACTACCGAGGAACCGGTCCGTATCTATGCTTTGAAAAGGAGCCTTACTACACCTGTAAAAACCACGATCGGGGGGCCTCAGAAACAGAAGCAAAGCCCGAAGCTTTTGATTCCGGTGAAACGTGTGCCTGTTGGACCGGTGATGGATTTAAAGGGAGCACGGGTACGTGGAGAGATAGAGAACAGGGCGGTGCAGCCGATAATTATGAAGTAATGATTAGACCTTTTTACTTCCATACATCGCTTGTGAAGGGCAGAGAATTAGAGATAT